>Ga0065705_10104210_pt1 | contig 34454 bp, 37 predicted proteins | sample SwibulcommuniRL2_FD_59092 | JGI IMG/M metagenome (GOLD analysis project Ga0065705, IMG submission 59092) | Bulk soil microbial communities from switchgrass field near Rose Lake, East Lansing, Michigan, USA - RL2 Bulk Soil v2 (version 2) | ecosystem: Environmental > Terrestrial > Soil >...
CCGCGCGAGCCAGGCCCGCGAAACTGTGGCCAGTCAGCGGCGGCAGCAAGATGTGGGACCAGGTACAGCAGCAGTGCCGTCAGATGGAGTCGTCGCATTGGGGGCGTTGGCTCGGATCAGTGAAACCACGAATCGAACGAATCATACGAATCAGGCAGGTTGGACGCTATGGTTTATTGGACTGAATCTTCCAAAGTCCGATTCGTCCGATTCGTTTGATTCGTGGTTCGCTCCTGTACTAGCATTCGAGGACGAGGGCGACGAGGACACCTGAACCCTCACCCTCACGGTCCAATCCGGCATTCAATGCGCCGACCTTCGCGGCTGCTCAAGTAGATCGCGTCGATCAGTTCCAGCGTCGCCAGCATCGATCGCGGCCCGTTGCGGTTGTCGCGGCGGCCCGTGCGGATGCAGTCGAGCCAGTCCTGGATCAGCCGCAGGTTCTTCTGCCCGCCATATCCCGGCGTCTTGTCCTCGGGTACGGCGAACGTGTCATCCATCGCGTGCCATTGCGGCTGCGGGCCGTGGATTTCGAGGATACCGCTGGTGCCTTTGCGATTGGCGTCCCAGTGTACCCAGCGCTGGCTGCCCCGGATCGCCCACTTGCTCTCGCCGGCCCACCGCGGCAGCCAATAGCCGCCGAGGAACGTTGCGATGCCGCCCCCTTCCAGGTCCATGATCACGACGCCGCCGTCATCCAGCGACGTCGGCACCGCGCCGAAGACCCCTATCCGCGCCGTGACGCCGACGACCTTGCGGCCAGCCGCATAGAACATCGCGTCGAGAAAGTGGCAGGCCAGCCAACTGAAAAACCCGCCGCCGCTGGCCGCCGGATCGAAGAGGTAGTGATCGGGCCCGCGGCGGGCGATGTCGCTGGTGACGAAGGTCATTTCCAGGCTAATCAATTGGCCCAGCGCTCCCTGCTCGACCATCCGCTTCAGCCGGTTGACGAGATCGTCGTAGCGCCACATATAGCCGGTCTGAAAGGCAATGCCGCTCGCCTCGACCGCTTGGGCGACGGGCCGTGCATCCTCCGCACGAGCCGCCACCGGCTTCTCGGCCAAGACGTGCTTGCCGGCCCGCGCGAGCTCGACCATTGCGGCTGGACCGTCGCGATTTGGCAGGCAAACGATCGCCGCGTCGAACTGAGCCCCCGCGAGCAGGTCCTTGACCGCGGCAAATCTGGGCAGCTCGGCGTATCGCTCCTCGAGGCTGGCCGATCCACCGCCAAATCCGGGCACGAACGCGACGATTTCAATCTCGCCGGCGAAATTGGCCAACATCTGCCGCCAATGTGCGCCGTGCGGATGGTCGATGCCGAGGAACGCGAGGCGAAGTGGCATTGCGGATTTCGGATTACGGAATTGGGAGGGCGAGGCTCCTGCCGAGCCGTTGCATGGGCTGCTATGATACCGGAATCACACGCGACATTCGCCTGCAAAAGATTGCCCGCAGCGGGAGCCTCCCCATGCCAACCGTGAACGAACACTACAAACAGCACGAGCAGCTCAAGCGCGACGGGAAACTCGACGAAGCGGCCAGCGCGCTCGAAGAGGGCCTGAAGCTCGACGACACGCACGTCCTCTCGCATCTGGCCTTGGCCGTGCTCTATGGCAAGCTCGGCAAGCACAATCTGGCCGTCGATCATGCGGAAGCCGCGGTCAAGCTCGAGCCAACCGACACCTTCAACTGGACGGCCCTCAGCACCACGTACCAGCGGGCCTTTGAGGGAACGCAAGACCGGCAGTACATCTATCGAGCCGAAGACGCCAAGGCCCGCGCGGCCCAGATGCAGTGGCAGAAGTAAGTTCCTCAGCCGGGGCCAAATCTGGTCCCGATGTGCCGTTGCTAAGCCGTGTCGAGACATCACCGGGAGCAGTTTGCTACCGGCTATTCAATTGCCAGGCCTCGTTCGCCGATCGTGTATGCCGCAATCCGCTCGTCGCACGCGCTGCCACGGTGTTTGGCAATATAGAGCCCGCGGCCGATCCGATTGCCGTCGCGGACCTTGCCTAAGTAAATCAGCGAGTTGGCGTTAGACAGTACGTCCCCTTCATCCAGCGGCCGGCTGATCAGATCGTCGAGCATCGTCTCGTGCGACGTATAGAGCAGCAGGCAACCGATCTGGCCGGGATCGTAGGTGTGCTCTGCTGCCTCGTCGGCATGGCGGCGGTAGGCCTCACGAAAGAGGTCTCGCGCGACCCACTCTGGATCCTTGCGGAGGATCTGGTGATAGACGTATTCCAGCAGGTTGAACTGGATCGATTCGCTGGGGCGATCGGTCGGCTCGATGCCATCCATCACGACGCGCCGTACGCCGCGCGTGAAATTGCCGTATAGAAATGCAATGCCCGCCCGCAGCCGGGCGTTGAGTTCCGCCTGCCAATTCTGCCAGTCATCCCAATCCAGATCGCGCCGCGTCACTCGCCGGCCGCGGTAGTCGAACAAATGAAGATAGTCGCATGTAGTGGGCTCACGGAGTGTGCCTGCTACATTGTCAGCGAAGAACTGCTCCAAATCGACTGGCTGGCCCGCGTCCGCCGCGGTCATTTGCCAGCCGAACATCCGCCGGGCATATTCGGCGTGACTTTGCGAGTCGCCCCGCGCCGAGCAGTCGAACACCACGCCGCGCTGCCCCTCCTGGGCCGAACCGGCATTGGCATACTGGAGCCCGAGCTGCGTCTTGCCGATGCCCGTCGCGCCGACGACGACCGTCAGAGTTCCCGGCAACAAGCCGCCGCCGAGCAGGTCGTCAAGTCCTGGAACTCCCGTCGCTTGTCGCGCGTTCCCCGCCCCACTCATTTCCCGGCCGCCGCCTCCCCCTTGGCAGGAACGATCCGCACATTGGTCGAGAGCGAGAACTCTTCGTCCGTCCCCTCATGAAACACGGCTTCGCCAAATAGCGCCGCGTTCCCCGCGCCTGGAGCAGCCAGGTCGTACACGAACGCGTCCCCTTTTGCGGTGGCGTCGGTCGAGTTCCAAGGCGAGTCGCGAAAGTCCCGCTTGGGCGCCCTGGCGGTCCACACCCGCACGCGGCTCGGCGTCACATCGGCCGAGACCTTCAGGGAAACGTGGTCCTCCCCGCCGCCATATTCCCAAGCGAGTTTCGGCAAGGGCTTCCCTGTAACGATCCTACGGTTGAGCGCTCCCAGGCCGGCCACGATTCGCGAGCGATCCGGCAATCCATGCCCGTTGTTCGGCACGTAGATCAAGTATTTCTCGCCCAGGAGGTCGTTCCAGTACAAGTTGCAAGCATCTAGTGGCCAGTAGCGGTCGTTCGTGCCCAAGATCAGCAGCTTCGGCTGCGTGAGCCGCTGGCGATACTCCCATGGATCGACCATCTTCCGCAGGGCGAGGCCACGCTGCGAATCGATCTGGCGATCGAGCCCCTCGTACTCGCTGATCTGCTCGGACGATTTGCCTTCGAATGATGCCTTCTGGAGCTTCGTATGCTCCGTCATGTTGAGCATGTCGATCACCATCGGGGCGATTGCCACCGCCCGATCATCAATGGCCCCTGTCAGCCACGTCGTCCAGCCCCGCTTGCTCGCCCCCGTAATCGTGAACGTGGCCAGGTCCAGGCCCCACTCTTTCTTCATCGCTTCCTCGGTCGCGTCCATTGCCCGCACAGCGCTCTTGACCATCGGCAGCAAGAGCGGCCAGTCGTCGTCGCCCGTTTTGAGGAACTCGCGGAATGTTAGGGCGATAATCTCGTCTTCCTTCTTCCCGTCAAATAGCGGCTGCTGCGGCACGTGCAGCAAGATCGCCACGGGCATTTTCATCTGCTCGGCCACCAGGGCCAGCACCTGGGCCTCGCCGGGCAGCTTGATTTGTGTCTTGGGATCGGCCAGCTCCTCGCGCCAGCTTCCTCCGGCAATCATGAGGAGCGCATGCCGCGCGTCGGCATTCACTTGTGACGGCTTGACGAGAAAGAGCTGGTGTTTCCAGACAATCCCTTTCCAGGTCTGAGAGGTGAGCGTCAGTTCGACGTATTTGCAGGTCGCAACCGACCCTTCGCTCCGCTTGACCCAGCGGTAGCTGTCGTCCTTGGCAGCCACATATTCCGCCAAGGGACCAGTGGCCGCCTCGCGAGCAGCGGCCAGCGGCGTAAACACAATCAGCAAACCGAGGAAACAAAACAGTCGGCGCGACATAGAAACTTCCTTCTGTGGGCAAGTTAGGTCGATGCCGTCAAGCAGCGACTGGGAACATCGTAACTAACAACGCTCGGCGTGGAAACCTGAAACGAGGCGTAGAGCCGCATCTCAAGACGTGAAACCGCACCACTTGCATGGTAGAGTGGGGCCACGGATTTTCCCCGCGATTTTGCACCTGAAAGTGCCCTGCCATGGTCTCGCTTCGCGTATCTTGCTTCGCCTGGGCCGCCTTGCTCGTGTTCGCTTGGGGACCGAGCCCATACGCCATTGCCGCTCCGCCTGAGACGACCCCCGTCGAAGGGCTCCGCGAAAACACGCCGGCTGTGTTCGCCCTCACGAACTTGCGGATCGTCACCGAGCCGGGCAAGGTGCTCGAGAAAGGGACGATCGTGCTCCGCGACGGCGTGATCGAAGCGGTCGGCGCCGATGTGAAAGCCCCGGCCGACGCGCGCGTGATCGACCTGGCGGGCAAAACGGCCTATGCCGGGCTCATCGACGCCTACAGCGAAACTGCCATCACGGTCAATCCGCGCCTCGAAGGCGCGCCGCACTGGAATTCACAAGTCGCTCCGCAGCTCGACATGGCTCGGCATTTCGCCGTGTCGGAGGCCGACAATCAGAAGCTCCGCAGCCAGGGAATCACCGCCCGGCTGGTCGCTCCCGATTCGCGGGTGATCAAGGGGCAGAGCATCGTCGTCTCCACGGGCTCGACCGACAACACGCGGGCGATCCTCAAGACCGCCGCGGCCCAGCATTTTCGCCTGACCATCAGCTTCGGCGGCAGTCGCGACACGTACCCCAACTCGCCGATGGGGGCCGTGGCGCTCGCCCGGCAGACGCTGCTCGACGCCGATTGGTACGCAAAGGCCTGGGCTGCTTGGAAGGGGAACAATCAACTCCCGCGTCCGGAGCGCAACGACGCGCTGGAAGCCTTGTCCGCGTGCCTTGGCGGCAATCAGCCCGCGGTGATCGACGCGTCCAACGAAGAATTCTTCCTGCGGGCCGACCGTTTCGCTCGCGAGTTCGGCCTGGCGGCGATCATCCGCGGATCGGGCCGCGAATACCGCCGCCTTGCCGAGATTCAGGCCACCGGCCGGGCCGTGATCGTCCCCGTCAACTTTCCGCAGGCGCCCAGCGTCGCCACGATCGAGCAATCGCTCGACGTTTCGCTCCAGCAACTCATGCACTGGGATATCGCTCCGGAAAATCCCGGACGCTTGGATGCCGCTGGAGTGCCCATTGCCCTGACAACCAGCGGCCTGCGCGATTCGGCGACATTCCTGTCGGCGGTCCGGCGGGCAGTCGAGCGGGGCCTCAAACCCGATAGCGCCCTCAAGGCACTCACGATCACGCCCGCCGCACTTTATGGACTCGGCGATCGCCTGGGAAAGGTCTCCCCAGGGATGATTGGCAACCTCGTGATCACCGATGGCGATCTGTTCGCCAAGAAGACGAAACTGCTCGAAACCTGGGTTGATGGACGCCGCTACGAACTCGATAAACCGCCGACGTTTGACGTTCGCGGCACATGGTCGCTCGAACTGGCGGGAGCGGACGACAGGATTCTGCGCCTGAACCTGAAGATTGCGGGCTCGACGCGGCAACTAACCGGGACGTTGAGCAAAGTCGTCGCGGCTGGCGAAAAGTCCGACGAAATCAAGCTCGAACAAATCGCGGCTAGCGAAGCACAGCTCACGTTCCGGCTCGACAGCAAGTCTTTGGGCAAGGAGGGACCAGCCCGCGCGTCGGCGACAATTTCTAAGGGCGACGATGGCAAACTAACGCTGCTCGGCGCGGTTGTTTGGGCCGATGGGACGAGCGACAAACTCACCGGCAGCCGGACTGCTGAGCCGAGTGCGGAGGAGAAGAAAGAAGAGGAACCGAAGGACGACAAGAAGGACCCGGCGGAAGAGAAGAAGGACGACGAGAAGTCGGACGGCCCTGAGCGCCCTCGGTCGCGGCGAGGTCCGAGCAAGCCCGAAACGCCCGCCTTGTTTGCTGTGAACTATCCGCTGGGCGATTTTGGCCGTGCGGCTCCGCCCGATCAGCCGAAGCTCATCGCCTTCAAAAACGCGACGCTCTGGACCTGCAGCAAGGATGGCGTCGTCGAAAGCGGAATGCTCATTGTCGGTGAAGGGAAGATCATGGCTGTGGGCAAGGAGGTACCGATCCCGGAGGGCGCAGTCATCGTCGATCTGGCCGGCAAGCACATCTCGCCCGGTGTCATCGATTGCCATTCACACTCTGCGACCGACAGTGGGATTAACGAAAGCAGCCAGGCGATTACCGCCGAAGTGCGCATCGGCGACTTCATTGACCCTGACGACGTGACGATTTATCGGCAGCTTGCTGGCGGCGTGACGACCGCGAACGTGTTGCACGGATCGGCCAATCCGATCGGCGGCCAAAACCAGGTCGTGAAATGGCGTTGGGGCGCTGTCGGCGAAGCGATGAAGTTCAAAGACGCGCCCCCAGGCATCAAGTTCGCTCTCGGCGAAAACGTGAAGCAGAGCAACTGGGGCGAACGCTATAGCACCCGCTATCCGCAGACGCGAATGGGCGTGGAACAGATCATTCGCGATGCCTTCGCGGCGGCCATCGACTACCAGAAGGCGTGGGACCGCTGGAATCAGGACCACACGGGCCTGCCGCTGCGCCGCGACCTGGAACTTGAAGCACTTGCCGAAGTGGTCCAAGGCAAACGCTGGATCCACTGCCACAGCTACCGGCAGGACGAGATTCTGGCCCTGATCCGAGTATGCGACGACTACAAGATCACGATCGGCTCGCTCCAGCACATCCTCGAGGGCTACAAAGTCGCCGATGTCATGGCCAAGCATGGCGCGACCGGCTCGTCGTTCTCCGACTGGTGGGCCTACAAGTACGAAGTGATCGATGCGATTCCATTCAACGGCGCCCTCATGCACCGACAAGGGATCGTCGTGTCATTCAACTCGGACGACGCCGAATTGGGTCGCCACCTCAATCACGAAGCGGCGAAGGCGGTGAAATACGGCGGAGTTCCTCCGGAGGAGGCCCTGAAGTTCGTCACGCTCAATCCGGCCAAGCAGTTGCGGATCGATCCCTGGGTCGGCTCGCTCGAAGTCGGCAAGCACGCCGATTTCGCCGTCTGGAGCGGGCCGCCGCTGGCGGTGACGTCACGCTGCCTGGAAACGTGGATTGACGGCCGCAAATACTTTGACCGCGAAGCCGACCGCGCCCTGCGCGACGAGCAGCTCAAGATGCGGGCTCAGCTCATTCGCAAGGTCCTCGAATCGGGCCAATCGATGCAGCGCCCCGGCGAGCGGCAGCCGGACGACGCAGAGCTGTGGCCGCGGACGGACGAGTTTTGTGCGCACAATCAGGGCAGGTGAGTGGTCAACTAGTCAAAGGTCCAAAGTCCAATGTCCAAAGTCGTTATTGCCTCCCGGCTCCTGGTTCCTGGCCCCCGGCTCCTGGCAGTACTTCTGGCGCTGCCAGCAATTTCGAGCCCTGTGTTTGCCCACCCGGAGGTTCCCGGTCCGCCGCAAAAGCAGCCGGTGGCACTCACCAATGCCACAATTCACCCGGTCAGCGGGCCGGTGATCGAGAAGGGCACGCTCGTCTTTGCGGGGGGCAAGATCACGGCGATCGGCAAGGAGTCGACCATTCCAGGCGATGCCGAAGTGATCGACGTGGCCGGAAAGCACGTCTATCCGGGAATGTTCGACGCGCTCACGGACTTGGGGCTCGTCGAGATCGGCTCTGTCAGGGCGACGCTCGATGTGGAAGAGACCGGTCAGATCAACCCTAATGTTCGGGCCATTGTGGCCGTCAATCCCGACAGCGAGCTGATTCCGGTTGCCAGGTCCAACGGCGTGCTCCTCGCGCTGACGGCGCCGTCAGGGCGATTGATTCCCGGCCGGTCGGCCGTGATTCAGCTCGACGGGTGGACCTGGGAGGACATGGCGATTTTGCCCGACGCCGCCCTGCACATCGAATGGCCGCAGCCACCGCGCGAAGCCCGCCGCCGCAGTCCCGAGGCCCCTGCGCAACCCAATCCGCCTGCTGAAGAGGCCGCCGAACGATTGCGTAAGTTGCTGGCCGACGCCCGGACCTACGCTGCCGCTCGCGCCGCCGATCCGAACTTCCCGCGCGATGCCCGCTGGGAATCGCTTCAGGATGTGCTCGCTGGCAAACTGCCGGTGGTCGTACATGCGGATGAAGTGCGGCAAATCACCGCTGCCGTCGCATTTGCCCACGAGGAGAAGCTCAAGCTGATCATTGCCGGCGGCTACGACGCGCCACAGTGTGCTAGTTTACTGAAGCAGCACGACATTCCGGTGATCGTCGGCGGCGTTTATCGGGTGCCGCGCCGGCGCGGCGACGAATATGATGCGGCCTACTCGCTGCCCGCGAAGCTGCACGATGCGGGCATTCGCTATTGCATCTCCAGTCAGGACCGGCATGGTGCGTCGAGCGTGCGCAATTTGCCGTATCATGCGGCAACGGCCGTCGCCTATGGCCTGTCGCCGGAAGAGGCCCTCAAAGCGATCACGCTCTATCCCGCGCAGATTCTCGGCCTGGCCGATCGTGTCGGCTCGCTGGAGGTCGACCGGCACGCCACGCTGTTTGTTGCGACCGGCGACCCGCTCGACACCCCGACCCAGGTAGACGCGGCCTGGATCGCCGGCCGCAAGGTGGACTTGAACGACCGGCATAAGCGGCTGTACCACAAGTACGAAGAGAAGTACAAGCAACTTGCGCCGAAGTAGAATCGAAAGCAGCCATTCCAGCCGCTGGGGCGATTGGCATCGTTCCTCGAATGCACGGCCAATGCCATGACCGCAGCCACGGCCGCAGACCCCCGCGCGACAGTGGACGCCGTGTATCGCGCCGAGTCGCGGAGGGTGCTGGCCACACTGATTCGCTTGCTCGGCGACTTTGACCTGGCTGAGGAGGCCATGCACGAGGCGTTTGCCTCGGCTGTCGAGCAGTGGCCGCGTGAGGGCGTGCCCGCCAATCCGCGGGCCTGGCTCGTTTCTGCCGGCCGGTTTCGGGCAATCGATACGCTCCGCCGCCGCGCCCGGTTCGACGCGTCGCTCTCCGATCTGGCGAGCCGACTCGACGCAAACTCGCAAGGCGCTGCCGGATTGGAAAGCGAAGGGGTCGAGGACGACCGACTGCGGCTCATCTTCACCTGTTGCCACCCCGCGCTAGCCCCCGAGGCCCAGGTCGCTCTGACGCTTCGCGAGGTGTGCGGCCTGACGACCGAAGAAATTGCCCGGGCCTTTCTCACCACGCCGCCGACGCTGGCTCAGCGGATCGTTCGCGCCAAAGCGAAAATCAAAAGTGCCGGCATTCCGTACGAGGTGCCGTCGCGAGCAGAACTTCCCGATCGGCTCGATACTGTGCTGCGCGTGATTTATCTCGTGTTCAACGAGGGGTACGCCGCCTCGTCGGGTTCGTCGGTAACGCGGGCCGAGTTGTCGGGCGAGGCCATTCGCTTGGGGAGATTGATCGCGGATCTGCTGGCCGAACCCGAGGTGCTGGGACTGCTCGGCTTGATGCTGCTGCAAGAGTCGCGGCGGGTTGCGCGAACTTCGCCGACCGGCGAGCTGATTCTGCTCGAGGATCAGGACCGGCGGCTTTGGAACCGCGAGCAAATTGCCGAAGGCCTCGCCCTGGTGCAGCAGGCGTTTGCGACGCGGCGGCTGGGAGCGTTCACGCTTCAGGCGGCGATCGCCTCGGTTCATGCCGAGGCCGCCAGCGCCGCCGAAACCGATTGGTGGCGAATCGTCGGGTTCTATGATGTGCTCGCGGTGCTGGAGCCGTCACCGGTCGTCGCGCTAAACCGTGCCGTAGCCGTTGCGATGCGCGACGGTCCGAAGGCGGGCGTGGCACTGATCGATGCGATCCTGGCCGACGGCACTCTGGCCGACTACCACCTGGCCCATGCCGCCCGGGCCGATCTGTGCCGGCGAATGGGAGATAGCGCGGAAGCTCGCAGCTCGTACCAGCGGGCTTTGGCCCTCGCGCGCCAAGAGCCCGAGCGACAATTCCTAAAGCGGCGGATTGACGAATTGTCGTAGCAACGGCATCGTTCTTGCTCCGACGGAGCGGAACCTACTCTCCAGTCAAAAGTCGGTCCCAGAAATTCTTCTCGCGTTTGTAGTGCCCCTTGTCGAAACGCCGGCCGGCAAATCGACTAATCCATGAAAGCGCCAAAGGTCGGCGTCGCAGCCGGAGCAGATTCCCTTTACGAACGAACACATAAAACGCGCACTCACAAGGACTTACGACGATGCGATTTATGGGACTACTGAAGGCCGATGAGCACTCGGAAGCGGGCCAGCCGCCGTCGCAAGAGCTGCTGGCGCGGATGGGCAAGTTCATCGGCGAAATCACCGCGGCGGGCGTGCTGGTTGCCTCCGACGGACTTCAGCCAACGTCGAAGGGGAGCCGCGTCAAATTGTCCGACGGCAAATTCATCGTAACCGATGGGCCGTTCACCGAGACGAAAGAGCTGGTCGCCTCGTATGCGCTGTTCGACGTGCCGTCGAAGGCGGAAGCCATCCACTGGACGAAACGATTCCTCGAAGTGCTGGGCGAGGGAGAGTGCGAGATTCGCCCGCTCATCACGGCGTCGGATTTCGGGACGCCGGGGCCGTAACCAAGCCATTACCATAACTTTGCAAACCCCTCGATCGGGAGATTCGCGATGCGATTTATCGTATTTGTCAAGGCGACGAAGGAATCCGAGGCGGGCGAAATGCCGAGCCGCGAGATCCTCGCCGAGATGATGAAATACAACGAGCAGCTAGTCAAAGCCGGCGTGATGCTGGCGGGCGAGGGATTGCACCCGAGCTCGAAGGGGGTTCGCGTCAAGTTTTCGGGAGACAAGCGGATTGTCACGGACGGCCCGTTTGCCGAGACGAAAGAGCTGATCGCTGGGTATTGGCTGTGGCAGTGCAAGTCGAAGCAAGAGGCGATCGATTGGCTCAAGCGGGCGCCGTTCGATGGTGGCACCGAGGTCGAGATTCGGCAGATCTTCTCGCCGGAGGACTTTGGTGCTGCCATGACGCCAGAGCTGCGGCAGAAAGAAGAGCAACTGCGGGCTCAGGCCCAAAAGCAGCAAAAGTCGTAAGTCGCCAGGAAGTCGCAGCAGAGCGTCGGCTCTGGCGGCAGGCCAATCGGAGGAACCGATGAAGTACATCGCCCTGGGCTACCTGGACGAACAGCGGTGGAATGCCCTATCGGCGCCAGAGCGTGCGGCCATGATCGAGGAGTGCTCGTCCTTCGACAACCAGCTTCGCAAGAGCGGCCACTTTATCGGCGGCCAGTCGCTCTACAATGTGCCAGCGGCCGCAACAGTGCGCTTGGCGAGCGGCCAGGTGAACGTCACCGCAGGACCGCTGGCGAATTCGTGCCAGCATCTGGGCGGCGTCTATGTGCTCAGCGCTACCGACCTGAACCACGCAATCCAGCTCTTGGCGCGGCATCCCGGCGTGCGGCTGGGAGGCTGCTTTGAAATCCGCCCGGCCGACGAGCTGTGCCCGTCCAGCGATGGCGGGGCTTAAGCCGCCAAAACTTTTTCTCCCCGTGTCGATTCGGTGAATTGCGATTCGACTAGATAGCAGAAGACAGATGTTAACTCGCGGAGAATTGCCCGAGCCCTGCGCGTAGCCCAAGTCGCCAGACTTCGGGCCGCTGCTCGGCTTGCAGCGAGCCCGAACGTCGGCGTTTGCGGCAGCTGCGCAATCCTCCCCATGTCACCCCGAGCCATGTGGAGAGTCGCCATGCAAAAGCTTAACCTGAAACTCGACCTGCCGGCCACGAGCGACCTCGAACGCGTGATCGAGCCGCTGGCCAGCTACATCTGTGCTGCCGATCAACCGCGGGCAGCACTCCTGTCGGCCCTGGCGGTGCTGCTCTCCGAAGTGGAGCAGACCAACCGGGCGGCCGCCAGCCATTTCGGCGCATTCGCGAAGAGTCACTAACCATGAAGTACATGCTGCTCGTCTATATGCGCGAGGATGCTATGGATCAAACTGAGCGTGAGCAGTGCTACGTCGAATCGACGCAGCTCTGCCACGATTTGGCCGCTAAGGGGAATTTTCTGGGGGCTAATCCGCTCGAGCCCGTAGCGACCGCGACCAGTGTCCGATTGCGCGACGGCCAGCGGCTGGTGACCGACGGTCCCTTTGCCGAGACCCACGAACACCTGGGGGGCTATTTCCTGATCGACGCCCACGATCTCGACGAGGCGCTCGCCGTCGCGGCGCGAATCCCAGCCGCTCGCAAAGGGACGGTCGAAGTTCGCCCGGTCTTCGAGCTGGCAGGTTTGCCGTCGGAGGACCGCAGATGAAATTCATGCTGCTATGTTACGACGACGAACAGGCCTGGCAAAAGGCGGGCAAGGCCGCCCTGACCGAGGCCATGCAGGAAGCCGTTGCGCTCTGCCACGAAATCAGTGCCAAGGGGCAGTACCTGAAGGCTTCGCCGCTGCACCCTGTGGCGACGGCGACCAGCGTGCGCATTCGCGATGGCAAGCGAATGTTGACCGATGGCCCGTTCGCCGAGACCCGCGAGCAGCTCGGCGGCTTTTACCTGATTGACGTGCCAACGCTCGACGACGCAATTGCCATTGCCGGCCGGCATCCGGGTGCTCGGCTGGGCACCGTCGAAATCCGCCCTGTGCTCGAGCTGGCCGGCCTGCCAGAACGACCGTAACCCTACATTTGCGCCGTGTCCTGGCCGCGGGAGTGAACCGCCATGCTCAAGAAAGTCCTCATCTCATCGGCGGCCGTCGTCGTGGTATTGCTCATCGGCTTTGTCATCGTGGTGGCCATGCAGCCCTCGGAGTTTCACGTGAAGCGGTCAGCGACAATGGCCGCGACGGCAGAAACGGTGTTTGCCCAGATCAACGATTTTCACAAGTGGGATGCCTGGTCCCCGTGGCTCAAAATCGATCCCAGCGCCAAAACCTCGTTCGAAGGCCCGTCGTCGGGCGAAGGGGCCATCTTTCGCTGGTCAGGCAACGCGGATGTCGGCGAAGGGAGCATGACCATTGTGGAAAGCCGGCCCAACGAACGAGTGCGCATCAACCTTCACTTTGTTAAGCCGTTTGAGGACACGGCGCCCACTGAATTCATTTTGAAGCCTGACGGCAATCAGACAACCGTTACTTGGACCATGGACGGCAAGAACAACTTCCTGGCCAAGATATTCTGTCTGTTCATGAGCATGGACCAGATGATCGGCAGCAAATACGAGGAGGGGCTCGCGAACATGAAGACGATTGTCGAGACCGCGCCCAAAGAACTCTCCAGCGACGCACCGAACAATCCCCCGTCCGAAAAATCGATCGACAAGCCTGCCGAACCGTCGTCAAGCACACCTGGTCAGGAACCCTGATTCAGCTCATCGCGGCTGCAACACGAAACACCTTTTTTTCTCTTTCCTGGAGCGTTGCCATGTCCCGGACACGTCTGACTTTGACCGCTTTCGTCGCGATTATCGGCCTCACTGCGGGCCTGATTGCCCTCGCCGACCCGCCCAAAGACGCCAAACCCAAGAACGCAAAGCCCGCCGCCAATGCAGCAGCCCCCACCGAACCCAAGCTCCCGCCCGGCTGGACAAAGGCTGATCTGGAAGCGTTCGTTGCGGCTGCCACGCCTGGCAAGATGCACGAGCGACTCAAGGAGGACGTGGGCGTCTGGCATGGGAAGAATACGATGTGGATGGCCCCCGGCGCGGACCCGATCGAGTGCGAATCGACCAGCACCGTCACGCCTCTCTTCGAAGGCCGCTTTACCCGCTGCGAGATCAAAGGCGAAATGCCCGGTATGGGACCTTACGACGGTCTTATGATATCGGGTTACGACAACATCACGCAGAAGTTTGTCTCCACCTGGGTTGACAACATGAGTACCAGTATCGCCAGCGGCGAAGGCGAGCTGTCGAAGGACGGCAAGACGCTCACCTGGACATTCACGTGCAATTGCCCGCTCACAAAAAAGCCTGTTGCGATGCGGCAGATCGAAACGGTCACCGGTCCCGGCACGAAGACGCTGGAGATGATCGGCGCCGATCCAAAGTCGGGCAAGGAATACAAGATGATGCGGATTGAGCTGACGAAGGCGAAGTAAGCGTCGATTCGACTTTTAGCGTTCAAGCTCGGCGGGAGCGATGACGTTTCCGCCGAGCGGCCCGTAGCAGTATTTTCTGTGACTACTGACCTCCGACTTCCGATCTCTGGCCTCTCACCCTGCGAGCCTCCCATGCCCTACATCGATGGCTTCGTGCTGCCGGTCCCCAAGAAAAACCTGAAGGTATACGCTCGGATCGCGTCAATCGCCGGCAAGATATGGAAAGAGCACGGCGCTCTCGAGTACCGCGAGTGCATCGGCGAAGATCTGAACGTGAAATGGGGAGTTCCATTTCCCAAGGTCGCTAAAGCTAAGCCGGGCGAAACGGTCGTCTTTGCCTGGATCGTCTATAAGTCGCGGGCCCATCGTGACAAGGTCAATGCCAAGGTCATGAAAGACAAGCGGCTGAATGAGTTGATGGATGCAGCGAAGATGCCGTTCGACGTGAAGCGAATGGCATACGGTGGGTTCGAGGTGCTCGTGGATTTGTAGAATACAGCTACCGACTGAATTCCGCTTGTAGCATTGGCGAAACCCCATGATCCTCAACACCTTGCTCGTCATCGTTGCAGTCGTGGCTCTGCTGGTGGTCCTGCTCGTCATTATCGTCGTGCTGCGGCCGGCTGATTTTCGCATCACCAGGCGCACGACGATTGCCGCACCCGCTCCGGCCGTATTCCCACACGTCAACGACTTGTCCAAATGGCGGGCCTGGTCCCCCTGGGAGAAAATCGACCCGGACCTCAAGCGAACCTACGAAGGTCCCGCCGCCGGCCAAGGCGCGAGCTACGCTTGGGCCGGCAACTCCAAAGTCGGTGAAGGCCGGATGACAATCACCGACAGCCGCCCCAGCGACTTCGTCCGACTGCGGCTGGAGTTCATTAAGCCGTTTCAGGCTACCAATACCGCGGAGTTCACTTTCGAGCCGGACGGGAAGGGGACGCTCGTCACTTGGAGCATGTCGGGGTGCAACAGCTTCACGGGCAAGCTGTTTAGCTTGGTGATGAATATGGATAAGCTCATCGGCACAGATTTCGAGAAGGGGCTGGCAAGCCTTAAGGCAATTGCGGAAGGGAAGGGATAGAGGCTGTCGTTAGTCACTTGTAATTGGTCATCGCCTCGATTGGAGACACGCAAATGTCCGTTTCATCTCCGGCTGCAACCAGTCCCAAGTGGATGACCTGGGTAGGCTGGATCATCACCGTCCTCCCGTCGCTGCTTTTGATTTCCAGCGCAGTGGCAAAGTTTGTCGGACCGCCACAAGTGACGGAAGGATTCACGAAGGCGGGCTGGAACGCCAACTTGCTCGTGCCCCTGGGAATCACTGAGTTGGCGAGCACCATCCTCTATCTCATTCCGCAAACCAGCGCGCTCGGCGCGGTGCTGCTCACTGGCTACATGGGGGGTGCTATCGCCCATCACCTCCGCCTTGGGGAGCCCATTGTGGTCCAGGTCTTGATCGGAGTCGTAATCTGGCTGGGACTCTTCCTCCGCGAACCGCGGCTGCGGGCCATCCTCCCCTGGCGGACCTAGCTCCGCGCTTACACTAAAAAACCAACAACTCTCAAATCCATTCGCTCGTCATTTGAAGGAGTTCTCCATGAGCAGCGTCCGAGTCCTGGTAGGCACGAAAAAGGGCGCGTTCGTCATCAACGGTGACGGCGCTCGCAAAAAGTGGCAGGTCAGTGGACCGCATTTCGGCGGTTGGGAGATCTATCACCTCAAAGGCTCGTCGGTCGATCCGAACCGGATTTACGCTTCACAATCCAGTGGCTGGTTCGGGCAGGTCATCTCGCGCTCCGACGACGGCGGCAAGACCTGGACGACGCCCGGCAGCAACCCGGAGGAGCTCAAAACCCCGGAAGGCTGGCCCAAGGGGGAAAGCAACAAGTTCGTCTATAACACCGAGCCGCCCGCTGGTAAGCCGCTCACGACGCACCAGTGGTACGACGGCACGCAGCACCCGTGGGAATTCAAGCGCGTCTGGCATCTGGAGCCGTCGCTTGCCGATCCGGACACGGTTTATGCGGGTGTGGAAGACGCGGCCCTATTCCGCTCGACCGATGGCGGCAAGACCTGGCAGGAGTTGGCCGGCCTGCGCGGGCATGGCACAGGACCCAAGTGGTCGCCTGGCGCCGGCGGCATGGGCCTGCACACGATCGTGTTCGATCCGACCAACCCGAAGCGCATCTACGTCGCGATCTCGGCTGCCGGAAATTTCCGCACGGATGACGGTGGCGCTACGTGGAAGGCAATCAACCGCGGACTCAAGTCGCCGTACCTTCCGGAGATGACGCCGGAGATCGGCTTCTGCGTTCATCGGATTGCAATCCATCCGTCACGCCCTGGCGTGCTGTATATGCAACTGCACCAGGGTGGCGGCGTCTATCGCAGCGACAACGCAGGCGACGAGTGGCATGAGGTGAACGGAAATCTTCCCACCGACTTTGGCTTTCCGATCGATGTTCATGCGCATGAGCCGACCACGATCTATGCCGTGCCGATGGACCCTCATCTGCGCGTTCCTCCCGAAGGCAAGCTGCGCGTCTATCGCAGCAAGGCGGGCGGCAACGAATGGGAGCCGCTCACCAAGGGCCTGCCGCAGGAGAACTGCTACATCAACGTCCTCCGCGACGCAATGGCGGTCGATCGGCTGGACGATTGCGGCATTTACTTCGGTACGACGGGCGGGCAGGTCTATTGCTCACCGGACGGAGGAAACAACTGGTCGCCAATCGTCCGCGATTTGCCGGGAGTTCTCTCTGTCGAGGTGCAGACACTCGCTTGATTGAGATGACGTGAGGTGATGACGATGGAATCGACAATGGCCGCAATTCGTGTTGTCCTGCCCTATCACCTCCGCATCCTTGCCAAGATCACCGGCGAGATTCAGCTCGAAGTCCAGCCGCCGGTGACCCAGCACTCAGTGCTCAGCGCGCTCGAAGCGCGATATCCCATGCTGCGCGGGACGGTTCGCGACCATGTGACTCACAAGCGGCGGGCATTCATCCGCTTCTATGCCTGTGAGCAGGACCTTTCCCATGAGTCACCTGATGCGCCACTTCCCGAGGCAGTTGCCACCGGCGCTGAGCCGTACCTCGTGATCGGAGCTATCGCGGGAGGTTAACTCCCGCCACCATAGTCGTCAGGCCGCGGCCCAGGTCGGCCCTAGTCGTCTTCACCGAGCCGAACGTCGTCGCCTTCGTCGCATTGTCGTACCAGCGGTTGACGCTGTTGAACTTGCCGAGACCGAGGGCGAAAATGAGACCATCCATCCTATGCCTCCGGGTGATGAGGAGTCGGGCAATGGCTCCACGTTACCCGCGGCAGCCATGGATTCTTTGTGCGACGGAGGGCGCAGCGAGAGGGCAGCCATGAAAATCGTCGTCATCGGCGGCAGCGGACTCATCGGGAAAAAGGTCGTGACGAACCTTCGTCGCCACGGCCACGAGGTGCTTCCGGCATCGCCGTCAACGGGTGTCAACACCGTCACTGGCGAAGGACTGGCGCAAGCGCTCGCCGGCGCTGGCGTGGTCGTCGATGTCGCGAATGCGCCTTCTTGGGAGGACAACGCAGTCCTGGCGTTTTTCGAGACATCCGGTCGCAAACTCCTGGCGGCAGAAGCCGCCGCGGGCGTCGGCCATCATGTGGCTTTGTCGGTCGTAGGCACCGACCGCCTGCTGGCGAGCGGTTACTTCCGCGCGAAAATGGCTCAGGAGGAACTAATCAAGGCTTCCCCAATCCCTTACACGATCGTGCGCGCCACGCAGTTCTTCGAGTTCGTGGGGGGCATAGCTCAATTCGCGACTGAAGGGCAGACGGTCCGGTTGCCACCGGTTCTGATGCAGCCCATCGCCGCGGATGACGTTGCCGCCGTCATGGCCGACGTGGCCCTCGCTAAGCCGCTAAACGGCACGGTCGAGCTGGCCGGTCCCGAATTGATCCGTCAGGACGACCTCGTGCGGCAATTCCAGAAGGCAACCGGGGACGCGCGGGCGGTAATCACCGATCCCAAGGCGCTCTACTACGGCGTTGCGGTGAACGATCAAAGCCTCACCCCAGGCGATCGCCCGCGCCTCGGCCCAACTCGATTCAAGGACTGGCTCAGCCGTAGCGCCAAACCAAGCGCTGCGCCGGCCCCGGCGGCACATGGCGGTTCTGGGAGTTCGTAGCGTACCGTGCGCCGTCGAGCAGTTGAGCTGAGTCGGTCCAAACGGCATCGACGCAAGATAATCACGAGTCAGGCAATCAAACCCGCTCTATGAAAAAACGAGCCACCAAGTCCCCGCCGAAGGCAGGTGCGAAGGTATTGCGGAGCCGTCGGCGAACGACAGGGAAGCCCACTTCCCGACTCCCCGCTACCAAGTTAATCGATCAGCGGATCGGCGACCTGGTGGATTGGCGCGGCCAGACCCTGGCCCGCATGCGCACGCTCATCCTGGAGGCCGATCCGGAGATGACCGAGGAGCGGAAATGGAGGAAGCCGTCGAATGCGATGGCGGGGGTCCCGGTCTGGACGCACGACGGGATTGTCTGCACCGGCGAGACGTACAAGAGCGTCGTGAAGCTCACGTTCGCCCGGGGCGCCAGCCTCCAGGATCCGTCGCGCCTCTTCAATTCCAGCCTGGATGGCAATACCCGACGCGCGATCGACATCCACGAAGGGGAGCGGGTGGACGCGGGTGCGTTCAAGGCGCTCGTGAAGGCCGCGGTTGCCCAGAATCGCCAGTCGACGAAGAAGGCCAAGCCAGCTGCGAAGGCCCGCTCAGGTGCGCGTGCGACCAAGCCGGTGAAACTCCTTTCGGGCGGCAATCCGCAGATCTCCAAGGGGGACGGCGACGCCCCGGTGCAGGCCTACATCGCCGCGATGCCCGGCTGGAAGCGCGATCTCGGGAACCGCCTCGACGCGCTCATCGTCGAGAGCGTGCCCAACGTGCGCAAGGCCGTGAAGTGGAACTCGCCGTTTTATGGGGTGGAGGGGCAGGGCTGGTTCCTGTCGTTCCACGTCTTCACCCGCTACATCAAGGTGGGCTTCTTCCGCGGCACGTCGCTGCAACCGCTTCCGCCCGGCGCAAGCAAGGACAAGAACATGTGCTACCTCGACATCCATGAAGACGACGAGCTCGACGCGGCACAATTCGCCGACTGGGTGAAGCAGGCCGCCGCGCTACCCGGCTGGGATCCTGGCCGGCCGTCCTAAGGATTTGTTTTCGCCCCAGCGTAACACGCTTCGTGTGCTGCCGAACCTTCAGCGTTGGCGGCAGGCCCGATTTAAGCAACAAGCAGGCGTGGTGGTCGGCCTGCTTCGACTTCCAATTGACGACGCGCTGTCAGCCGGTGTAACGCTGTGACGTTATACTGGTGCAGGCCAACTGCCCGTTGCGGCTCGGCGGCTACCAACGGCCACCGACGAAAGGGAAACATGAATCGCACCATTCTAACAGCTTGTTTGCTTCTTCTGGCGCCCACAAGTCGGGGTGCGGAGCCACTATCACCAATCGAGAGCTACCGCAGGCTGGAGTTTCCGCCCAAAGGCGAGAACTTCGAAAGGGGCTGGAAAGACCGCGTGGCAGCGGACTACGACGTCATTAATTCGGCTGATGTGACATCGTTGCGAGCAGCCCTCAAGGACGGCGACCCGTTTGTCCGGGCCATTGCCGCCTACGCGCTCGGCGTGCGGAGTGACAAGACCTCGGCCGATGCGCTCGCGGAGCTAGTCAAAAACGACAAAGAGTATGTGGTTCGCATCCGGGCAGTCGAAGCCCTCGCGCTTCTCAAGATGAAGCCCGAAGTGATTGAATTAGCGAAGGAGGATGGCGACCCCGGCGTACCCTTCGTCGCAAACCTCGTGGCAGGCCAGGTCAAGAGTGAGATCGACTACGCTGCGCAGATTCGGCAAGCCTATGCGGCCGGGATCGATCGCGGAGCGATGGGCTCTGCCGTTGTGGGAAAACCCGCCCCGGACTTCAAGGCCTTGAACCTTGACGGAAAGCCCTTCCAGCTGTCTTCCGTCCTCGGCAAAAAGCCCATCGCCATCTATTTCGCCGCCTTCGACGGCTGAGGGGGCTGCATGCACCAGCAGGCGCAGTTGCGCCTCAAAAAAGACGAAGTCGAAAAACTGGGCGCGGAAGCCTACGTCGTGATTGCGTTGGATACGTATCGAACCCGAGTCTTCAAGGAGGAGAACTGGTTGCTCGGCGGCGGCAATGGGCCATTCGGCAAGGAAAAGAGCATTGTCTTCGCTACGCCCCTGTCGGACCCGGCCGGTCGCGCGTCTGCGATTTACGGCGTTTCTCGCCGCGCCTTGCGGTGGGGCAGTTGGGTGGAAAATGATCCGCACTGGTTTGTAATCGATCGAAAAGGAATCATCACGTACCTATTGAAACCGACGTTCGCGACGCCGACGGCTTATCAAGACGATGTCGATAATGTGCTTAAGGAGCTGGAAAAGGCGGCGAGGTAGAGTGCGATTCCGTTTGTTCGAACCGTACTTTTAGCGACGTAAGTCTAACGACCACAAAGAGAAAGCCGTTCGACGTTTTCGCCGAACGGCTCGATTTGGAGTAAAGTCGGGGTGACAGGATTTGAACCTGCGACCTCTTGGTCCCAAACCAAGCGCACTAGCCAGGCTGTGCTACACCCCGCCGACTAGTCTGTTGTCATTGGTCCGTCGTTAGTTGTCAATTGGCCGCAGGGGACAGCGAGGGACCACGGGCCAGGGACCAGGAGCCAAGTTCCTGGAACAAGACCAGTCTCTGCTTTCTGGCTTCTGACCTCTGATTTCCGAACTCTGCGTCAACCAATCTTCCGTTTGACAGATCCCTCAAACGCATCGGTTAACTGCTCGCGGAGGCGATCGAATTCCTCGTGATTGGCGAAGTGGATCGTCAGCTTGCCGCGGCCGCGTGCGTTGGCTCTTATCTCGACTTTGACGCCTAAGGCCAGGCGGAACTCCTGCTCGAGGGACGCCACCTGGTCGCTCCGGGTTCGCTCCTTTTTGCTGCCGGGGCCGGGCAGAATCTCGGCGGCGGGCTCGTCTTCGCCAACTTGCTCGGCGACAAAGCGTTCCACGTCGCGCACGCTCAGACCTTCCGTCTCAATTCGGCGGGCAAAGGCGACTTGCTCGTGTTCGTCACCCAGTGGCAAAAGGGCCCGAGCATGGCCGGCGGTGATCGTTCCCTTGCGGAGGCCGTCGAGAATGCTGCCCGGAAGTTCCAAAAGGCGCATCAGGTTGGCGATGGTCGAGCGGTCGATCTTGAGGCGCCGGGCCAGGTCGTCCTGCGTGCAGCGGTGCTCGTCGAGATAGCGCTTGAACGAAAGGGCCTTTTCAACGGCATTCAGGTCCTTCCGCTGCAAGTTTTCGACGATCGCCAGTTCCGCCACGAGCCGATCGTCGGCGTCGCGAACGCGGGCCGGGATGGTCGCCCAACCCGCGTGCCTGGCGGCCCGCAGGCGGCGCTCGCCAGAGATGAGCTGATAGCGGCCTTCGACGCGGCGCACCAGCACCGGCTGGAGCATGTCGTGCTCTTTGAGGCTCTCGGCCAGCGAGGCGATCTCGACGTCGCTGAAGTCGCGCCGCGGCTGGAAGGGGTTTTCCTCGATTTGATCGATGGGCAATTGCAATAGCCCGCCGGCAACGGCTTCCGGGGCCGGTAGGTCGGAGGTCGCAGATCGGAGATCAGCAGCAGGCGTGCTAGCAATTGCTTCCGCGTGAAGCTCATCTTCGAGGGGCGTTCCCAAGAGGGCGGCCAGGCCGCGGCCAAGTCGGCGTTCTCTAATCACGTTCGAGCACCTCCATGCACAGTTCGATATAACCGCGCGTCGCGCGGGATCGCGGTGCGTAATCCATCACGCACCGGCCGTGGCTGGGAGCTTCGGCCGCGGCGACGTCGCGCGGGATGACCGTCTCGAAGACAATCCCGCCGAAGAAGTCGCGGACCTCGGCATCCACCTCGTGGGTCAACTCCAGCCCTGAATCATACATCGTCAACAGGATGCCCCCGAATTCCAATCGTCCGGGAAATCGGCGCATCACACCCCGGATGACCTGGATCATCTGCGTCAGCCCCTCCATCGCAAAATACTCGCATTGGATCGGCATCAGCACTTCGGTCGAGGCCGATAGGGCCGTTTGCGTGAGCGTGCCCAGCGACGGCGGGCAGTCGATCAGCACGAAGTCGTAACCTGCCAGCTCGCCGAGCAAGTGCCGCCGCAAGAGGTCTGCCTGCGACTCGTCAGCCCGAGCCAAGGCGTCAACATCTTGGAAGCTGCGGCTCCCGGGGAGGAGTTGTAGGTCGGCAACCGACGTTGCTAGCACGGCCTCACCAAGCGGCTGGCGTTCGACGAGGGCGTGACGTGCAGCCGGCTTGTGGCCGAGACCCGTCGTGGCATTACACTGCGGATCGAGGTCGATCACGAGCGTGCGCTGGCCGGCCTTAGCCAGGCAGGCAGCCAGGTTGATGGCGGTCGTCGTCTTGCCGACGCCCCCTTTTTGATTGGCCACGCACAGCACCCGGACCACAGCCGCCTCGCTCGTTGGAATGGCAGGCGGGGATGATAGTTGGGCAGATGGAGTAACGGAATGCAGAATTCCGGGAGTGAGGAGTCAGGGGGCCAGGAGCCACGGGCCAGGAACGAGAGATCGCCGTCACGTTCCACGTGGAACGCAAGTCGCGCATAGCTTGCCCGTTTCACGTGAAACGCGCAAGTTGACATAGCTACTCCAGCAAATGCACCACCATCCCGCCCAGCAGCTTGGGATAGAAGTACGTGCTTTTGGCTGGCATTCGCTCACCGTGCTCGCTGATGGCGCGGACGTGATCGACCGTGGCCGGCATTACGAGCGCGGCGAGCTCGAAGCGGCCGCCGCTTCCCATCTGGCCGGTGGCGTCGCGGCCGACCGCGTCCCCCTTGACCAGGTTCTCGGTCACCTCCTCTGCCGAGTGGACGTATAAGGGCTTGGGCAAATCGGCGAAGCCAAGCAGCGTTTCAATGATCAGCCGATGGAGGATCGAGACCCCCAGGCTTTGCCAATCGCCGCTTTGTTCCTGGGCGAGCTGTGCCATGCGACCTGCGCCGACCAGAGAAATGGTCGCCACAGTCCATGTGTTGTCCTCGGCGGTGTAAAGTGCCAGACGCGATTGCTGATTCGCCCCGGCGATGTCGTTCCAGAGCGAGCCTGCCAGCTCCGGACCCTGGCCGACTGTCTGCACGGTGAAGCACTCGCTAAGCTTGCCTTGCAGCTCGGCTGAAGTCATGGGCTTCACACCGCGCAAAAGGCGATGCGTCGGCAGCACAAGCAAGCCGGGATCGTTCATGCTCACACACTGGGTGAGCACAAAGTTGGCCGGGTGGATCTCGTCCAGCGGCCGCTGCTGCGAGAGAGAATCGCGGTAATTGCAGGCCGTTTCGTAGCGGTGATGGCCGTCGGCAATGAACAGGGGCTTTTCGTCCATGATCGCGGCGACATCGGCAATTGTCTTCACATCAGTCACTGGCCACATGCGATGGACGACGCCCAGGTGGTCGGCGGCTTCCAGCGGCGTCTGGCCCGCGACGGCCGCTTCGAGCAAGTCCTGGGCCTCGTTCTGCGGGTCGGGATAGAGGCCGAAAATCTGGCTCAGATTGGCCCGGCAGGCCTTGGTCAGATTGAGCCGATCGGCCTTCGGGCCGGAGTGCGTTTCCTCGTGTGGATAGATCTTTCCCTCGCCGAACCGCTCGAGCTTGACGCGACCCATGAAGCCGCGGCGGGTAACCGCCTGGCCGCCATGCTGGAACGTCTGGTGATAGACGTAAAGCGCGGGATCGGGATCGACTTGCATGACCCCTTCCTGCCGCCACTGCTTGAGGAACTTCGCCGCTCGGGTGTATTTGTTCGACTGGTCGTTGTCTCCCGGCTCTTCGCGGTTGAGCTCCAGGCGGATGAAGTTGGCCGGATGCTTCTTGTAGAGCTCGTCCTGAAAGGCGGGCGAGATCACGTCGTAGGGCGGCGTCACCACATCGGAGAGCGAGCCGACGTGGCCCAGGTCGTAACGAAGTCCGCGGAAGGGCTGGATGGTGGGCATGGGGGAAGGGCCAGGAATCAGGAGCCAGGGTTCGGGAGCCAGGAACCAAGAACAACGTTCAGGAGCCAGGAGCCGGCGATTGAGAATGTAATTTTATGCAAAGCCGATCTTGCGTTTGGGCGGTACAGGGGGCGGTTCCATGAGCTGCTTGATGGCGGCAACGATTCCGCGGATTGCTTCGTCGTGATCACCGAGGCGCCGTTCAAGTTCCGCGACCTTGTGGGCCAATTCCTTGTGCGTCGCCAGGAGCTGTCGCAACTTGACGAACGCCCGCACGACGAAGATGCTCGCCTCAACAGCCCGCGGCGAATTGAGGACGCTGGCGGCCATGATAGCGCCGTGCTCGGTGAAGACGAAAGGCGGCAGGCGGGCAAACTTGAAATTGGCAAGGCGCTTGTGTGACTTGGCCAGTTCGGCAGTTTCCTCACCCGTGAGTTGAAACATGAAGTCTTCAGGAAACCGCTCTGCGTTTCGCTTCACTGCTCGATTTAGCGCGCCTGTCGGCACGCCGTAGAGTGCGGCCAGGTCGCGATCGAGAATCACTCGCTGTCCCCGCAACTCAAAGATTCCGCCGGCGATGCTTTCGACGAGAGCCAGCTTACCGCTAATTGACATGGCGTTTCCGTATTTGCTTCGCTCAGAATAGTCGGCGACCCACCCACAAGGAGGAAATGCCAAATTGGAACATCCTCCTTATGGTGGGCCAATTGCCAAACCAACGTGATGCCTAAGCATAATTGCCGTCTAGCGAGCCCCCACGATAGAAGGATATCACAATCTGTGATATCTTAACAACTGAACACCGTCCGTGAAAAACTGGTCACAATTTGTGACCAGTTCGGCGAGCAGTTGTCCAATGTTCTAATACCGATAATGCTCCGGCTTGTACGGCCCTTCGACGGGCACGCCGAGATACTCGGATTGCTTCGCGGTCAGCTTCGTCAGCTTCACGCCGATGTGATCCAGGTGCAGGCGGGCCACCTCTTCGTCGAGCTCTTTGGGCAGGCGGTAAAGCCCAATCTCGTAGTTGTCGCTGTGCTGCCATAGCTCGATTTGGGCCAGCACCTGGTTGCAAAACGAGTTGCTCATCACGAAAGACGGGTGACCGGTCGCACAGCCGAGGTTCACCAGCCGCCCCTCCGCCAGCAGAATCACGCTGCGGCCGGAGTCTTTGAACGTGTACCGATCGACGGCGCCCACGTGGCTCGGCTTGATGTTCACCTTCTTTGCCTTCCCGGTCTTGACCTGGCTTTCGAGCCAGGCCACGTCGATCTCGATGTCGAAGTGGCCGATGTTGCAGATGATCGCGTCGTTCTTCATCTCGCGGATGTGCTCGGGGCGGATGATGTCGCAGCAGCCGGTGGTGGTAACGAAGATGTTTCCCTGCCCGGCGGCCTCTTCCATCGTGGTGACCTCGAACCCTTCCATCGCCGCTTGCAGGGCGTTGATCGGGTCGATTTCAGTCACCAAAACGCGGGCGCCGTAGCTTCGCAAGCTGTGGGCACAGCCCTTGCCCACGTCGCCATAGCCAGCGACTACGGCCACTTTGCCGGCGATCATCACGTCGGTGGCGCGCTTGATGCCGTCAGCTAGCGACTCGCGACAGCCGTAGAGGTTGTCGAACTTGCTCTTGGTCACCGAATCGTTGACGTTGATCGCGGGCAGCTTGAGCGTGCCCGCCTCGAGCCGCTGCGCCAGCCGGTGCACTCCAGTCGTCGTTTCCTCCGAGAGCCCCTTGATCCCCGAAACTAGCTCGGGGTACTTATCGAACACCATGTTCGTCAGATCGCCGCCATCGTCGAGAATCAGATTCAGCTGCTGACCATCGGGGAAATGAAGCGTCTGCTCGATGCACCAGTCGAATTCCTCGCCCGTCATTCCCTTCCAGGCATAGACCGGGATGTTCTTGGCGGCGATAGCTGCGGCCGCTTCGTCCTGCGTGCTGAAGATGTTGCACGAACTCCAGGTGACCTGGGCCCCCAGCTCGATGAGCGTCTCGATCAGCACGGCCGTCTCGACCGTCATGTGCAAACAGCCTGCGATCCGGGCCCCCGTGAGCGGCTTCGACTGGCCATACTTGCGACGCAAGGTCATCAGGCCGGGCATTTCGTTCTCGGCGAGCATGATCTTTTTGCGGCCCAATTCGGCCAGCGACAGGTCTTTGACTTTGTAGGGCAAACGCTTTTGGGTGACGGTGGACATGGACCAAAACTCCTGACAAATGGCGGAGGCGAGCCACGGGGCCGTGGCCAACGCTGCCAGCGTTGGCATGAACATGGCGGATGGCCCGTCCGGGCAATGGTTTCAGCGAAAGCTAACCGCAAAATCCTAAACGGCTTCAACGTTGGCCGATAGGGCGAGCGGTCGCACCCAGGTGCACGTCGAAGGCTGTCAACGTCCCACGGGGATCCCGCTCATATCGTCTGGTGTTTTTTTCTGCTTCCAGTTGACCGCTCGAATCTCCATAACTCCTTTCCTGTCAATATCTTCCGTTATCAGTCCGCTCTCAGCCTCGCGGCTCATAATATGAGTTCTATGAACGATCAGCCGCCCGCTCTACTATCCTCCCCGGCGCCTAGTCGGCTGCCGCGCAAAGCGGCCCCAATTCGGCGCATTCCCCTCTATGCATGCATACTCAAATTTCCTTCCGACGCGGATTCGTGCATAACTCGTTGCCGTATTTTGTCTTGCGACGAAATCGCCGTCGCTTTCGTTATGCACCTTATGCATTTTAAGGACTCTGATCCGACAACCACCCCCGCACTGAACGCCTTACGGGCTTGAGCGGCGGTCAGGATTTCAGCAATCCTAAGGACTAGATTGCGCGCAGACCGACCGACCCGCCGAATAGTATCCATCTATCCACGTGTGTCAAGTGAACTACTACAGATTGTGGTTCAAGACGACCTCACCTACTACCGGTAGCGACGGGGCCTCAAAGGTGGGGTGCCAGGAGCACACGGACGCGGCGAAATCTAACTCGCCCCAAGCTCGGCAAATGCTCGCCGCGCCGCTGCGACGAAGGCCATCGTTTTGGCGTAATCCTTCTTGCCAGGGGCGCTTTCGACGCCACTGGCCACGTCCACCGCGTCCGGCTGAGCGACTTTAATCGCCTCGGCAACGTTTTGAGCCGTGAGACCTCCCGCGAGAATGACCGGCAGCTTCCGCAGCAAGTGGCGCTGCCGCGCGATAGCCTGCCAATTTGCAGCAATTCCCGTTCCTCCATAAACGCCAGGCGTGTATCCGTCGAGCAGCACCGCTTGCGGCAACGCACCCAGTTGCTGGCATTTGTCGAGATAACCAGCCACCTCCGCCAAACTCGGGTCTTTCGAGCGGAAAGCCCGCGTGATCGGTACCGTTGGAATGTGACCCGACGCTTGTAACAACTCGCCGCTCGTTCCCAGTCCATGGCCGCGCATTTCGCGTAATAGCTCCGGCGGCTCATCGCCATGCAGTTGGATCCCCAGGCCGCCGTCGGCCCCATAGAGATTTGCCTCCCGAATGACCCACAAGATGTCATCCACCGTCGCGTTGACAAACACACCATAAACGGCCAATTGATCCGCCGAATAGACTTCGCGCAGCTTCTGGACAATCGATTCTGCCAGCTCCGCCGTCAAATACCGGGGGCTCTGATCGTAGAAATTGAGCCCGATCGCATCGGCCCCGGCCTCGGCCGCCAGCAGGGCATCCTCGAACGACGTAATCCCGCAGATTTTGATTCGGAACATCTAGGTGGGGCCGGTTTGTAACCTGCCAGACAATAGAACAGGTTCTAAACCCGCTCCACTGAGGAATAATCCGCCCGGCATTATGGATTATAGAAGAGGGGCCCTGGATATTCAGCCGATGGGCCTGAACCTGACATACCGCCGCCTCGCACAAGCCGCCGAATGGGCCGTTGCCATCATGGTCGTGGCCCTGCACGGGCTTGTCTTCGTGCTGGCACCGCGGCACCCGGACGTGGCTTGGCTGCAATTGGCTGGCGATGCCCAGCCGATCGCCCTGGCCGCTGCTGCTCTGGGCTGGGCGCTATTTGGCCCAGGCTGGTTGTGGGTGCGGGCGGTTGCGGTTCCCATCTTTGCCGTCATTTGGGTTCTGGCGATTCAAGCCGGAGACCGCCGGTACTTCAATCCGGCTGATTCCGAAATTCCGTTCCCGTTTGCCGTAGCCATCGCGATCGGACTGTTGCTTGCCGTATCCCGCCTGGCGGGTTTGAAACTTCAGAGCGTGCCCGCTGGCAAGCCCGAACCGCGGCCGCAGTTTTCCATTCTCGGGCTCCTCGCGACCACGACGCTCATCGCCCTGGCAATCGGCGGATTGGAGTTGCTCCGTCCAACGATCCTGATTGTCGATCGGAATGCGTCGTACGAGGATCTCGTCAGTTTGATCGTCAATTCGTTCGAGGCAGAAAACACCAGCGGTCGCCTCGAAATCACACGCGGTTTGGTTCCCGGACCGGCGAGTGTCCGCCAAGGTGTGCTATCGCTGGCGATTGCAGCAGCGGCCGCCGGCGGCATGGCCATCGTCTTGCGACCGCGGTTGATTTGGATGCGGCTGGCAATTGCCGCCGTCGCATTGCCGATGTTGGGGGTGTATCTGACTCACCTAGCTAGCGCGCCGCGTGACGAATTCGCTGCGCGAGCCACCGAGCTGACCGCGGCATTTACCGCGGTCTCGGCACTGTCTGCGCTCAGCGTATGGCCCCTTCGGCTGTTGGGATATCGCGTGCTGCGCCCCGCCCCAAGTGATTCGGCGGCCCGTGACGCACGTGCCGCGCAGAGTTGCGTCGGCCTGCCAATCAAGTCCAGCCGGGACCGTCGGACTAACTGGGCCGCGGAGACTGTCACATGACCAAGTCCGTCGTTTCGCTCGACCTGATTCAGATCGCCTCGCCCTGTCACGTCTCCTGGGACGAAATGAAGGGGGATGACCGCACACGCTTTTGTGCCCATTGCAGACTCAACGTCTATAACCTCTCGGAAATGCCGCGCGAGGAAGCCGAAGCGCTGATCACCAAGCGAGAAGGCCGCACCTGCGTCCGATTCTTCCGCCGCCAGGACGGAACGGTCCTCACGCGCGATTGCCCGGTGGGATTAAGAGCGGTGCGCCAGCGACTCTTCCGCTCGGTCGCGGCGCTGGCAGGGCTGGCATTGGCGATGATGGGCACCACGGCCTTCGGCAGCCGGCTCGCTCGGTGCCTGCCAGGCGGCTTTCGCTCGCCGGCCCAGGCCCTTACCAACTGGATCGAGCCAAATCCGCGTCCGAGCTTGACGGGCTCTGTCGTTATGGGCGGTTGCCAGCCACCGCCCGTTGTCAGCAGCACCGGTTCGAATCCATCTCCTTAGCTGCAATCAACATGCACAGGCTCCCAATGCAGAGGACGCTTCCCATCCTTGACCAAATAAGCGTCGCCTCCCCCTGCCAGGCTTCGTGGGACGAGATGAAGGGCGACGAGCGCAAGCGATTCTGCACCCAATGCAGCCTGCATGTCTATAACCTCAGCGAAATGTCGCGGACCGAAGCGGCGCAATTCATTGCTCAGGCGGAGGGCCGGACCTGTGTCCGATTCTTCCGCCGCGCGGATGGCACCTTGCTCACGCGCGATTGCCCGGTGGGCGTCCGGGGCGTGCGACAGCGGCTGATTAGGGCGGTGGCCGCCCTGGCAGGTATGCTGCTGGCGCTGGCGACCGGAACGCTGCTGGCCAGCAGGACTAAGGGGCAGTCTGATGCGAATCGCTGCCAGGAGACGATCTTTTCCCGCTGGATTCGGCCTCCGCCCGAGGTGTATCCGCTCATGGGTGACCTCGTTGTTCCCATTCCCACGCCATCTCCACCGACCGGCTCAGCTCAAGAGCCATTGGAGTCGGCTCCATGAATAGCCCGAAGTCCACGCTCGACCTCGTCCAAATCGCCTCTCCCTGCCACGTCGCCTGGGAGGACATGACGGGCGACGAGCGGCGGCGGTTCTGCAAGCACTGCAACTTGCACGTCTATAACCTCGCCGATATGGCGCGGGCCGAAGCCGAGGCCTTCGTCAATCAGGCCGAGGGGCGGACCTGCATTCGCCTCTTCCGCCGCGCTGACGGCACCGTGCTCACACGCGACTGCCCCGTCGGCCTGCGGGCCATTCGTCAACGGCTGGTGCGAGCCGTGGCAGCCTTGGTCGGCTTATTCCTGGCTCTTGTGAGCGGCACTGTCTTCGCGGGGCGGCTGAAGAACCTGAGCATTCCCGGCCTCGGCCGCCCAGCCGACGCTTATTCAGAGTGGATCGAGCCGGGATCGACGCAAGCTCCCATGTTGGGTAAGGTGCTTTGCCCCATTCCCCTGCAACCCGTTCTTACTGGCCAGGCCATCTTCGAATCGCAAGAATCCCCTCTCCCCGATCCCACGCCCCAGCAGCTTGAGGAAATCGCCGAGCGACTCACCAAGTAGGTTCGGCCTGGCCCCTGGCTCCTGTCCCCTCTCTCAAGCCGCTGCCGGCCCCCGGTCGATACGAGACTTGACGGATTATCGGCGTGGCCGCTGCGCTCCACCTGCGCAAGCGGCCCCATCAGCCCCCGGACACGGAATGTCCTCGCCCCTCGCCACTGCCGCCAAGCGAACCGCTGGCATACGCGCCTACGCCACGCTCGTTGTTGCGCTGGCCGCGTTTCTGGCGTCGATGGTCGTGCTGCGCGTCCCGTTTCGCGGCTATCTGATCGAAGGCCGGCTGTCCGGACGGCTTGGCGATGGACTGGATCAGGCCGCGGTAGAAGCATGGCTCACGTCGGCCGCGCCAGGCGTGCATGTCCGTGTGGACGCGGGCGAAGGGGGCCGCTGCGAAGTGGTGCTCCAGCAGGTGGCCCCGCGGGCTGGCGAAGCCCAAATCACCATCGATCGCGTGACTCGCCAATTCGCCGAGCAGTTCGTCACCCAGCGGCGTGAAACGTCGCGTCAGGCTAGGCTCGCCCGCCTGCAAGCCGAAGTGCAAAGTGCGCGCGACATGGAGGATGCGATTCGAGCGCGGCTCGAGCGGGACCAGCCAGAACAGTGGGTGCACGCTCCTCGGGCAGCCAATCCCGAAACACTGCCCGCTCCTGCCGTCGAGCCAATTTCGCCTGCTCCGCTGATTGCCGCTCCACTGGCCGGTGGCGACGCGCGGCTCAAGGCGCTCCGCGAGCGGCTGGAGGCGCTTAAGGTCGAGCTGGCTGGCCTGCTGGGAAATCTGACGGAAGAGCATCCCCGCGTGATTACGCTCCGCTCGCAGATTGCTGGCCTGGAGCGCGAGCTGGCCGCGCCCGAGTCCGGCATCGCCCGCGGCACTGGGCGGGACAAGCCCGCTTCGTATGAAACGCAGGCTGGCGACGCGGAAGGCATGGTTGACGCCCAGGCGAACCTGGCCGCCGCAACTCGTGCTCGCCAATGGGCCGAACGGCAACTCCAGACCGAAGTGGAACGGCTCGCCTCTGCGGCTGGTTATCCGTGGTCGGTCGAATCGGCCCGCGTGCTGGCCCGCGTCGGGGGCACGCCGCGAGCACTGACGCTGTTTGCCGCCGCGCTCGTTACCCTCGTCGCCGCCCTGGCGATGTACTTCGCTTCCGCGACCTTAATTCCCCGGCTGATGATTCAGACCGCGGACGAGATGGCCGACGTCCTTGCCATTCCGCTCATTGCCACGACGCAGGTCTCGCCGCGCGCGGGTCCGCCGAAGCGCCGCCTGTCCCCGTGGACGGTAAAGTTCGCTCTTCACGGTGCGGAGATCATCCTGGCGGCCATGTTTCTGGCCCTGGCATTTACGATGCTCTCTGACCGCTGGCTGGCCGGACAGGTCATCGCCGATCCGTTCGGCGTCCTTTCCGAGGTCGCGGGCCGACTTCTCGCTTAGTTGCCTTTCGCTCCGCGAAAGGACGCCGTTTCGCGGAGCGAAACGCGACACTGCCGAATCTTCACCCCGGCACGCCCCTCGCTTTAGCCGCCCGCCATCATTGGTCGATGAATGCCCATAGGGAATCGTGCCGCTCGAAGTCCGCGCCGACGCCGCTCTGCTAGCACCCACAAAGACTCCCGATCCTGCCCACCATGTACGAGACTTTCTTCCGCCTGTCGCATCGCCCCTTCGCAGCCGCTGCGTCGGTGGAACGCTACGTTCCGACGCAGTCGTTCGAACAGGCCCGCACCACGCTCACCCGCGTGATCGACCGGGCCGAAGGGCCGGGGCTCGTCGTCGGACCGGCGGGCACCGGCAAGTCGCTCCTCTGCCAGTTGCTCGCGCAGCATTTCCGCGGCCGGTTCGTCGTTGCCATCCTCTCGTCGGCTCGCCTCTGCACGCGGCGGGCCCTGCTCCAGAACATCCTGTTCGAACTCCGCCTCCCTTATCGCGACATGGACGAAAGCGAGCTGCGGCTCTCGCTTGTCGATCACCTCGAACCGCGGGCCGGCGGCAACGACGGCCTGCTCTTGGTGGTGGACGAGGCACACACGCTCCCGCTGCGGCTGTGGGAAGAAATCCGCCTGATCACCAACCTCATCCGCGATGGCCAACCCCGCGTCCGCCTGATCATGGCGGGTGGCATGGCGATCGAAGAAAGGCTGGCCAGTCCCAAGCTCGACTCGCTCCAGCAGCGGATTGCCGCCCGGTGCTATCTCCAGGCGATGGGCCGCGACGAGACGATCTACTACGTCCAGGAGCAGCTTCGCCGGGCTAGCGCCGAGCCGGAGCAGATCTTCACCGGGGCCGCCCTGAAGGCGATCCACACTGCCACCGATGGAATTCCGCGCCTGGTGAATCAGGTGTGCGACCACGCCTTGATGCTCGCCGCGCTTGGCGGTCACAAACAGCTCGGCGCAGACGGCATTCAGGAGGCCTGGTCCGATCTCCAGCAGCTTCCCGCCCCGTGGCACGAACCGGCTCGCACGACCAGCAGTCCAGCCGACGCCGCCAGGCCCGGCGTCGTCGAATTTGGTCAACTCGACGAGCCGATCAATTCTGCCGCCACGGTTGTCGGCCCATTTCAATCGCAGCCGGCCGCCGCCGCCGCCGAGAATTTGGAAACAGTCGAAAACGGAATCTCTGCCCTGCGCGAGGAGGGGAGCGAATTCACCGCCGAGCCGCTCCCCAAAGAGGGCGAGCCCGACGATTTCGCACCCGTCGATGACAGCGCCACCGAGGTCGATCTAGTCTTCCACTCGGCTCACGACCCGTTCGGCGGCGGCTGGGAGGAGGAAGAAGTCGTCATCGACCGCTACGCACTGCTCGAAGAGGCCCGTTTGCGGCGCGTGTCGAGCGACGAAGGACGGCGGCTATCGGCGGCCCTCGACGCGGCTTCGCCTCCCTCCATACCAAGGCTTGCCGCTCCGCCACACGACGAAACCGCGGACGAGTCGATCGAACAGCACATCGCCGCGACGGTAAGCGAGCTCGGCCAGGAAGCCGCCCCATTCGATCCGGCCAGCGATCCGGTGCTGCCCGACGAACCTGTGGTAAGTGCCCCATCGCGGCCGGCAACCATGTCACTCCGCGAACTGGCCGGCGACGATCGCGACATGATCGTAATTCAGAATCCGCCGCCTCCCGCTCGCACGACCCCACCATCCGCGCCCCCCAAACGCCAGGAATACCGCCAGCTTTTCAGCAATCTCCGCAAACGCTAAGTGGGGCAGCTCCGTCCCAGGGTCGCTCTGGGACGAAACGCCCGCGAGGCTCCGCCTCGAAGCACAATGAGCACCCTCGTCAAAGCCCTGAAAAACCTCGAAGCCCGGTCCATCAGGGAGTCCGGAGGGAAGGCGCTGCTGGCTCATTTGGCCGACAAGTCCCGCGCCCCATCGCCCGATCCGCCCACAAGCACCACTTCCCAGACCAATAGCGCTTGCCAGCCGTCGCCGATCGACCCGCTGCCTCCGGATAGCCCGCTGGCCTACCTTTCGGCCGGCATGCCGACCGTCGTCCTCGATCGGCCTCTGAGTTTGCCGCCGCCGGCTGACCTGCCGCCCGACGACCCGCTTCCAGCTGAACTGCCGCCGGCCGATCTACCGGGTGCCACTGCTGGCTCGTCCAACATTGCCTCAATTGGCCACGACGAGGCTACCGCGCGCGTCGAGCCCCCGGCTGCCGCGACTGGCTT
>Ga0065705_10001816_pt1 | contig 34442 bp, 36 predicted proteins | sample SwibulcommuniRL2_FD_59092 | JGI IMG/M metagenome (GOLD analysis project Ga0065705, IMG submission 59092) | Bulk soil microbial communities from switchgrass field near Rose Lake, East Lansing, Michigan, USA - RL2 Bulk Soil v2 (version 2) | ecosystem: Environmental > Terrestrial > Soil >...
AGTCCAGAGCAAGTTGCAGCATGGGGGTGGAGGTCATGGTTTTGTCCAATTCTGGCCTGTTCGAGGGCCTTACTCTTGAATTTTCAAATATCCGAGTGAAATATTTTTCACTGCATGAAAATATTATCAAATTCATTGACTATAGTCAACTATTTTTCAGTACTCGAGGATACATGTAATATGAAAAAAGGAAGAATGTAACCTGACAAATTTTCTCTTTTACCACCAGATGTAAACTGTAAGGTATTGATCCACCCAGCAAGAACGCGCTCAAAAGAGCGCGTTACAAACGNCCCTGTAATTTGTAAACTCATNCTCCCCCATTTTCCAAGTCGGTTTAGATGCGGGNCCTCAGCGTATCACCTGAGTTTGTCATNCACTCGACCTCCAGGATTACATTCCCGCTCGCTCTACCTTGTTCCACTAAATCGTGGGCTTCGGCGATCTGCGTCAGTGGCAGGCGCGTCGCAATATTATGGTTCAAGCGATTCCCCTCCAATAACCTCGTTAAATNGGCGTTTGCCGCCTCGCGAACAGCAGAGTTCAAACTGTACACAATGAAAAAATACATATGAACACCTTTGCGGATCGCCGGGGAAAACGGCACGCCAATCTCTGAAGCCCCGCTGCCATAAACGATCACCTCACCATCGGCTCGCAAGATTGCAATATCTGTGTTGATATTGGCGGCCAAGTCAACTTCCACAATCCGATCAACACCCTGCCCCTGAGTAACGTCGGAGATGGCCGAAGGAACATCATCGGTTTTGTAATTCAGAACAACATCCGCTCCCGCTTCACTGGCGAGCGCGGCTTTCTCCGGACCGCTCACGGTCGCAATGATCTGACGCGCGCCTTTTAGCCTGGCCAATTGGACCGCGTAATGACCCACTGCTCCTGCACCTCCCGCCACCAAAACACTTTTGTCCGCAACCCCTCCACTAACGGTGATTGCACGGTAGGCAGTCAACGCGGGGATACCCAGGCAAGCTCCCACAGCAAGATCAGTATTCTCTGGCAACAGGACAGCCTGTTCAGAGGGCAGAACAACATATTGGGAAGCGGTGCCAAAAGGACGCATCCAGGCAGCATTCCATATCCAAACCCGCTCACCGATTCGCGAGGCTGAGACATCCGGTCCCACCTGATCGATCACCCCTGAGCCGTCACTGTGCGGGATAATACGTGGGAATGGCAAGCCCTTGCTTCGAAGGCCAGCGCGTGCCTTGACATCTGACGGGTTCACTCCTGACCAAACCACCTTAACCCGAACTTCTCCAGGACCAGGAACCGGGGTTTCCAATTCACCCACGCGGAGAACATCACTGGCTGGGCCTGTATGTTCGTAAAATGCTGCTTGCATGAATCCTCCTTGGATCAATTGATTATTCACAATCCTACCCGAAAAACGGATGATCCAGCGAAGAGTTTCCATCGTTATGATTATCCGCAACCAGGGCTCTCAAAGCCGTACATCCCAGGCACACTTGCTGAAGCTACCGGAAAGACTTCGTATCATGGTTGTGGAATACGTTTTGGTTTGCTTTTTGGTTAGCTGAACCCCCAGATCTGGCACTCATTTTTGGCGAAAGAACTGTTTTTCGAAAAAGTATCCTTCGCTCTATCTTCGCTGTAGCATTTTAGTAAGTGCCCTTCTACATTTGTAGGCACGTTTTCGGCTCTTGTCGAACGATCTGAATGGTCTCTTGCGTTTCCTTGATCAGACGCCTGCGGCTCGGACAAGCCATAGTCTCACAGTCCGAGCCGCATGACAAAAGTAGGTTTCCACGAACCTGATCGATAATATATCCCAATCCCTAAGAAGTACACCTTATCATCGATTTACTGATGTACAGTATGGAGGTTGGAGTTGGCGGGGCCTGGTAGGGGATGGTTCCGGCGATAGTTGCCGGCGTTATTTCTACTGAGACTGTACTGCAAGTTTCCTCCAATGCTGGGAAGCGTCCCTCCGGTAAAGCGGGAAAATTGAATGTGCGCCCAGAGAGACTCGAACTCCCAACCGCTTGTTCCGAAGACAAGTGCTCTGTCCAATTGAGCTATGGGCGCAACTTCAGTCAGGGTGTAATTATAGTCTATACGGCAACAAGAGAGAGGATGGTTAGGAAGGAAAAGAAGGTGCCCCTTTCAAGGGGCCCTTGTTAGTTGCGGAATTGATGGGTGGGTATAAATCAGCGAAGTGTCCTTTTTGAAAAATTGGGATTTCTTGCAATTCCGGGCTAACCCTGAAACGAGCATGATATATAAAGCGAAGCGTTTTGAGTGCCGAAGGCAATTCAAACTATTTCCGGATTTTTACGTAGGCGGCGACCTCCGATATCGTGAAGACTTTGTCTCCTGATTTTAGAGTGAGGCCGACGCAAGTGCTCACGTACAGCTTTACGTTGATCATGATCGTCTCTTACCCTACTTTGAGCATGAATTTCTACAAGATTACTGGTGATACCATCTATGAAATTGCGACCGTTAAGACAGCCTACTGTGCTCAGATAAAAGATCTATTAGAAGCTCCCGTATTCAATTTGCATTTGAAGATAGTTTTGCGATAAACTTCAGACATATTCCAATCCAAGTATAGAACTCAAAATGAGTATATCCTGCGCGCTTTGGACCAAACTATCTTATCGTCGTGTAAGGCACTGAAAGCTGTTTCGTCCGCGCGCCAAAACATCCCAAAAGAAGCATGAGACCATCGGCTTATGACCCGAAATGTACAAATCTTGAGCACTGGAAGTTATGTTCCCGAACGAGTTGTCACAAATGCTGAAGTGGATTCCTTACTGGGTGAATCCACAAGTGAATGGTTAATTAATCATGTTGGCATCCGCGAACGACGCTGGATGGCACCTGATCAAGTGACTTCTGATTTTATTGTGGAAGCTTCTAATAAGGCGCTTGACCGCGCGGGAATTTCCGCTTCAGATCTGGATCTGATAGTTGTCTCTACCGATACGCCGGATTATTTATCGCCAAGTACTTCGGTAGTTGTCCAAGCCAAGCTTGGTGCAGAGAAAGCCGGCTGTTACGATATAAACTCAGCCTGTGCGGGTTGGGTGACTGCCCTTGACCAAGGGGCGCGTTACTTAATGACTGAGCCTGCCATGAGACATATACTGGTGGCTCGCTGATCTATTTGGATTGCTGGATACACTCCAGATTGAGAAATTTCATGCGGTTGGTCATTCGATGGGTGGGACAATTGTTTTCGGTTTGGTTACAAACGCTGCCACACGTGTTTTGAGCGGAACAGTGGTCGCTCCTGGATCACCGTATGGGTTTGGCGGCTCGAAAGATCTGGATGGCAAGCCCTGCTATGATGATTTTGCAGGTTCTGGTGGTGGCGTCGTCAATCCCGATTTTCCGAAGCTGATGGCAGCAGGCGACCGCTCGACGGATAACCCGCAAGCTTCGCCGCGCGTTGTGATGAATAGCTTCTATTGGAAGCCTCCATTTGTCCCAACGCGGGAAGAGGATTTGCTTTCTTCCTTAATGTCTGAAAGGGTTGGTGAACAGAAATACCCCGGCGACTTTGTCACTTCCGGCAACTGGCCCAATGTGGCGCCCGGTAATTTTGGTCCCATCAACGCGCTTTCACCTAAATATGTGGGTGACAGCGTAGAGCGTTTCATCAATGCTTCACTCAAGCCGCACATTTTATGGGTGCGCGGTGACTCAGACATGATTGTCTCTGATAATTCCTTCTTCGATTTTGGTACACTGGGCAAACTAGGCTATGTCCCGGGCTGGCCTGGTGAGGAGGTGTATCCGCCTCAACCGATGGTTAGCCAGACCCGCCACGTTCTGGACGAGTATCAATCCAAGGGCGGCTCTTACGAAGAGATTGTGATTGCGGAGACGGGTCATACTCCTTATGTTGAAAAACCCGACGAATTCATGGCAGCCTTTATAAAGGTTCTGCAATAAAGAAATTTTCAAATGGATGGTGAGGTTTGCATCTCACCATCCATTTTCGACTGTTTTATGAACGCTGCTGAGCTACTCTCCCATCGGGCAAACCTAACTCCCAACCGCGAAGCGTTGTATGATGTGACAACCGGCCTACGTTACACATATGTGCAACTCAATCAAGGCGCCAGCCGCGTCGCGAATTTCTTAGTTGACAGCTGTGATCTGCAAAAAGGTGACCGTGTTTCCGTTTTTGGCCCACAATAGCATCGCTTATGTTGATTTATTGTTTGGCATGCGAAAGATCGGTGCGATCTTTGCCCCGTTGAATTGGAGACTCACCGCTCATGAGTTGACCTATATCATCAACGATTGCCAACTGAAGGTGTTAATCATTGGACCTGAGTTTGTCTCTCTTCTTGAGGATATGCGCGGTGACATCAATGCCAAGCATCTCATCTCGCTTGAAGGGGCGATGGTCTCGGGCGCTTCATCCTATGAAGCATTGCTGGATCAGGCTTCGGCCGAGGAATCAAAGCCTCGCTTCATTGAAGCAGATGATCCTTATTGCATCCTTTACACCTCCGAAACAACAGGACGTCCTAAAGGCGCGATCATCCCACATCGACAGGTTTTGTGGAACGCAATGAACACAGTGGTCTCATGGGGCTTGAGCGAGAAAGATGTATCACCCATTTTGACGCCAATGTTCCATTCAGGGGGATTGTTCGTTTTTCTTGTGCCGTTATTTTACACAGGCGGACGAATCATATTGGCACGGTCATTTGATCCAGATGCTTCATTGAAGATGATCGTGGACGAACGATGCACTGTCATCCTGCGAGTGCCCACGCTCTTTCAGGTCTGGATGAATTCACCAAAGTTTAAAGAAGCTGATTTCAGTTATATAGATTTCTTTATCAGTGGTGGTGCGCCGTGCCCGCCTTCATTGATCGAGGCCTGGCACAAAGTTAAAGGCGTCCCGATGCGTCAGGGATACGGGCTGACAGAAGTCGGGGTGAATTGTTTTTCCATGACCAATGAAGATGCCTCGCGTAAGAGAGGGTCTGTCGGTAAGCCAATCTTCCACAGCCAAATGCGACTCGTAGATGCTAATGGGAAGGATGTGTCGATTGGCGAAACCGGCGAATTACTTATCAGGGGTCTGCACGTGTGCACAGGGTACTGGAACAATCCCAATGCAACTGCAGAGTCATTGCGTGATGCTTGGTTCCATACCGGTGATATGGCACGTATGGATGAGGAGGGCTATTTCTACATCGTGGGTCGTTTCAAGGACATGATCATCAGCGGCGGCGAAAATATATATGCGGCAGAAGTAGAAGCTGTCTTCCGTGAACATCCCGCGGTTGCCGAAGCAGCGTTGATCGCTCAGCGAGATGAAAAATGGGGGGAAGTTGGCTTGATGATCGTCGCTTGCAGATCCAATCAAGCTGTTAGTGAAGAGGAGCTATTGAAATTCTGTTCGGGACGCCTGGCAAAATACAAGATCCCGAAACGGATCGGGTTTGTGGAAGCCTTGCCGTATTCGCCGTACGGAAAGGTAATTAAGGCTGAATTACAAAAGATGTTTCTTCGGGATGGGGAATAGAAAGTAGATTAACCAACTACTTCCTCAAGGAGTCTATATGCCAAAGACAATTTCCAATGAAATCGAACTAAATTACGAAATTCAAGGTGAAGGAAAGCCGCTCGTTCTGATTTCAGGTCTCGGGTATCCTCTCTGGCAATGGCACAAAATGGTTCCATTTTTAGCGAAACAATTTCAAGTTATTACCTTCGACAATCGCGGTGTCGGTCAGAGCGACAAGCCTGCAGGTCCGTACACTGCCCAGATGCTAGCCGCGGATACCATCGGTCTGCTTGATGCACTTGGAATTGTAAAAGCAATTGTCATGGGTCATTCCATGGGGGGTTCATCGGTCAAGCCAAAGCTCTTGATTTTCCCTCGCGTATGTACAAACTCATTTTGTGTTCGACCAATTTTGGGGACCGCATCATATTCCAGTTACGGATGAAGCACTGAAAGTATTGACCGATGTAAACAGTGATCCATTGACCCGTTTCAAAAACGCTCTGATTGTCAGCACCGCGCCAAGTTGGGCAGAAAACAACCCGGAGACAATCCAGCAATGGATTGAGTGGCGAATCGCTAATCCAATCGAGCCAGTTCCCTATCAGGCACAACTAGCAATTGGTCTCGAACTATTAACCGAGGCCGCAGCATTTGACAATAAACTGCATCATATCAATATCCCTACTTTGATTTTATTTGTCTAGATTTGAAGATATAATGGCAGCAACAGCCGACACACAGGAAGTGGAATGGTCCGGAATCTCGCGCTGCATTTGCCCACCTGCGAAATCATAGGGTCTTCAAAGTCATTTTAGGCTAGACCTTGTCTACAGACAGGTTTACTCGCCTGTGAACATATGACTACTGAATCACATTAATTAGACCGTTGGGAAGGAAAAATGATCCCACATCCCACAGGTACCGTTACATTCCTTCTTACTGACATTGAGGGCAGCACGAAACTGGCGCGGGCACATCCTGAAACCTGGGAAACGGCACGAGAGGGCTTGTGTTTGCCCCGGATATTGGAACGCCCATAAATCCGCATAATATGCTCAAGCACTTCAAAGCAACGACAGCCGAAGCAGGTCTGCCAAGGATCAAATTCCACAGCTTGAGACACAGTGTCACCTCCATCTTGCTTGAAAATAATACTTACCCGAAGCTGGTAAGCGAATTACTCGGTCATTCAAACGTCAACCTTACCCTTAACCAGTATTCCCATAGCACAAACCCAATGAATGCGGTGGTTGCCGATAGACTGGATAAAGCGGTGAACAGGGAGACTCTCTGTATACCTACACAATAAAACTTAATGTCGAAAATAGACTTATTTTTCCAACAAGTCTATTTTTTTGCCGTTAAATGGACAAAATGGAAGTAAAATTACTTCTTGGACGCCCTACAGTCAATCTTCGGCCCGCGCCGGGGCACCTTGATCCTGATGGGAACCCCTGAACAGAATGAAAAAATAATCCGTTTGTTGCTGCCGCGCCTGGAGCGGATCTCTGTTGATTCTTATTGGGCGCATCGCGCCAGCGGTGTAAGAGGCGCTCTTACAAAAATACTGGAGCGAATAGAAACCGGTGAAGCGATTAATTCCGAATCCATGAACTCAAATATTTTAATCGGCTTTGAAATTCTTAAGGAAGCCGCTGAAGAATATTTATAGCTTTAATCCTTATGTTGGTAAAAAACAAGAGTATCCAAAAGATACTCCTGTTTCATTTACTAAACGTTATTTAATACTGCTATTTTCATCATCTTCCAAATTAGGATGAGAATTGCCATTCGATTTACTCGCAGCAGTGAATGTGCGAGCGGTCGCTGCGCGTTTCCCAGAAAGGGCATTGACAAGGACCCAGCCAATAATCAATAGAATTGCAATTCCTGAAATTACCAGCAGAGGCAGCAACCAACTGGGCGGCGCAAGCGTGGCTGGTGCTTTGGATGTACCGGAGACAGGCGCGGTGATCACTGAGGCTTGTGGAGGAACAAGAGTACCAACCGCAGAAAATGCAGACGACGCACTTCCGGTCGCGATCTGTGTTCCATTGGTCACAGCAAATACACCCGTGAGCTGATTGCGCAGTTCATTGAGAAGCAGGGCGTTCCCGGCCATTACCAGTCCATCATCACTATTGCCGGCCAGGACAAGGATTGGTTTTTCCGCATTGAAGGGCGAATTCAGTAATTCCAAATAGCCCACGCTCATTCCTTTTGGAATACGATAGGTCACCTGCATATTGCTCTCACTTGCTGTATCACTTGCGATATCAAATGGTGCAGGGAGTTGGCTATTTATTTGTGAGAGCAATGGGACAGTACTTGATTTGCCAATCACGATCAAGGAATTCTCGTCAAGAACCGGTTGAGGAATATCTTCTGCATAAACAGCTTTCAGGTTGGAGATCAAAGGGTTGGAATTCCTTCCCAGCTCATACGCCATCTGACCGGCAATTTTCCAGGTGGATGGAGCAGTCTTCGGCAAAACAAAAGCCACATCGCCCAGATCGCTGTGGGTCATAAAAAGATTTGGGAAGAATTTCAAATCCAAAAATGGAGCCGTGCTTGAATTCACATCGGTTGTTGCAGGCAAATGGATACTTGATTGATCAGAAATCGTCAGCCACGGATCGGAGAATCCAGTCACATCACAGGATGTGGTCGTCAACATTCTAGCACTGACAGTCAGGCGATTCTCGCCGGCTCTTAACAGACCCGGCGGGAACTTTACCTGCAATGTACTCAATTGTTCTGATTCCTTGGTAAAAGGAGTACTTGAAATCACTTCATTGTTCAACTCAACAGAAAATGATGAGTAACCATAATCAAGCAATCCAGAATGATAATAAATCAAATCAACATATGAGTCTTTGGAATTGAGTTGTTCTCTGGACGCGTTAAACAAATACTGCACACTATTGAGACCAATTCCGCTTAACGTTTCGTTCTTGTAACCCAGGCTTTGCAAAGTAAAATTTTCAATCACAGGCAGAGAATCAGAAAGCGGTTGCACGTCAGCTACGTAAGCAAGAGCAGGGTTTTCGTAAATTAAGACTCTACCGGAACTTACAGCTCGCGCCGCCTTATCCACGGCTTCTGCAGAGTCCCCGCTCACAAGCAATGCGACCTTACTTTCATTCCATGGAGAAACTGCCATCTCAAGAATTCCATCGGTCTCCGACTCTGTTGGCAGACCAACAAATTTCTTATTTTCAACTGCAAGAGGAAATTTGACATTAGCCAGCGTATCAAATTCGTCGGGCCGGCCAACAAAGATCAAATTGCTGGCAGCCCGAGCCTCATCTGTAAGTTCGCTGGCTGAAACCAAAGCAAAGTCAAACTTTTCACCGATCAAAGAACCAAATCCAGACATTACATTTAATGCAGCCTGCAATTCCTTGATATCCGGTTCATTTGGCACAACAAGCAGTGTATGATCGGGCACCAGGGCATTCCTTAAGTAGAAAGGCGCAGGCAAACGTGAAAGGTTTAACTCGGGAGTTGAAACTTCAAATGGTAATTTGAAGGTAGAAGTTGGCTTAATGACCACAAGAGCGCTAACATTATAAAGGCAGCTAAATTGAGCATTGAGCGCGATCGTTAACTGATGGCGGCCATCTTGGCGAGTGGATGTCAGGGCATTAGGAGGCAACGTGAATTGAATGGTGTGGCTGCCTAAATCCTTCAGTGAAATTGTGGTCACAAGTTGATTATTAAACGTAACTGTCAATGTTCCACCGTAGGGATTTTGACTTCCAATCGACCCTGCATCCGCACCACTTAAAGTAATCTCATAATCCAGTTGGACCTCACCGCCTGGAGCCAGCCGCCAATTGGCCGGAATGCTAAAGAGCACGCTGGTCGCGTCAAAGGGGCTGACCAGGCTGGTCTCCCGAAATCCCAGGTCGGCAAAAGTCACGGTTGCTTCATTTGCGCCAACATCAATAAAGCTAGCCGGCTCGTTGCTATTCGATTCCCTTGACGATTGTGCAAGAACACTGAGTGGGCTTCCAAGCAGTAAGCCGAGCAGAATCAGCATGGCAAGTATTTTATTTTTCATTACAACGCTTCCTTATTGAGCCACTTTCATTCGATAAAAGATTCAAAACCTTGAAGGATTACGACCTAACCAAACGGCCGTACTTTGTATAAATATACTTTCCCATCTGATTGCATGGCTACATCCAGAGCTTTCTCTGCCTGTTCAACTAGTAGAGCCAATGATTCTCCGCCCTGGCGATCCGCCAACCCAATCCTCAGGTCAAGCAAAATTTCCATTTCACTGTCAGCCTCCAGTGAAAAAGGCTGATCTAACACTTCCCGAATGCGCATCATTCTACCTTCGGCTGAGGCGCCATCGGTGGAGGGCAAAAGAATCCCAAACTCCAAATTGGACCATCTGCCCACAATATCATTTCCGCGCAGTTGGTACTTTAATGTTTCAGCCCCGTGTCGCATGATCTTATTAATGTAAGCTTGCGGCAGAGAATCATAGAAATCCTGAATCCCATTCAAGTGAATGATCCCAAAAGTAAGCACGTTGTCAGGCTGGCTGCTTAATTCCTGTCGGACTCTTCTCTCAAAGTAGGGACGGGAATAAGCAAGTGACTCGTAATCGATCATATTACGCTGACCCAGACGATCAAACGTGGAAGACAGCTGATCACGGAAAATCGCCAAACCAACACCGAAAACAAGTCCAGCCAACAAAGCCAGACCTGCATTTTGAAGTGGCTGCGGTGCGATCGGTACGGATGGAACAAGTGCCTGATCAAGAAATTCTATATTGTAGATAACGTATAAGTTTCGAATAAAATCAATTGCACTCTGGCCAATGCCATTTGCCAATGCCGTTGCCACTTGTGGATCTGGACCCTGCACGCTAAATCTGATGATATTGGCATCCGGGAGGACAGTAACGTAGGTGGTATAAGCATTAAACTGGACCGCGTTCACACCCAACAGATTCAAGGTCTTGCTGATGATCTCACGGCTGTTGAGGACCTCTGCATAAGTGGAAATGATCGATCGCTTATCCAAAGCTTCCAAACTATTTACCAGGTCACGGCTCTCGATATTTTGAATATTTGGACTCACAATAAAACGTGCAACGGCTTCGTAGGTAGGTCTCGTAAGATAGTATGAATATACGAGAGAAAAGTTAACAGCCACCAGGGCTGCAATCAGGATAAGCCACCACCCCTTCCTGATGATCCTGAGATAAAATCTCATCTCCATAGCAAAGTCTCCATGTTAATTTTTGAGTAATTTGTTCGTGTTACAATTTTGCGCAACATTTTCAGTATACCATCGGTTATTATGAAATCTTCAGCGTTCATTAAAAGGCCACTCCATGCATAACGTATCGACAGGCTCGAGCCTTATTGCTTTATTGTTTTGGGTATCCTTAGGGGGAATCTTGTACACGTATTTCGGCTATCCAGTTCTCATTTTTCTACTTGCTAAAATGATCCAAAAACCAGAAACATATCAAACCGATAAGCCTTCGGTTACGCTCCTTATTGCCGCTTACAATGAAGAAACAGTAATTGAAGATAAGATTAAGAATTCACTCGCCATTGAATATCCAAAAGATCTGCTTCAGATCCTGGTTGTTACCGACGGATCAAGAGACAGGACGCCTGAAATTGCAAAAAGATACATTAATTACGGAATTGAAATCCTTCATGAACCAGAACGGCGCGGCAAAATGGCAGCAATCAATCGTGCGTTGCCTAACGCCCGTGGAGAAATCGTTATATTTTCCGACGCAAACAACTACTATCAGCCGGACACAATCCTTAAATTGATCCAGCCTTTTGGAAATCGCGGTGTTGGAGGCGTAACAGGTGCAAAGGTCATTGGTCAGGGCGATGGAAGTCTGGGAGCATCTGAGGGACTTTACTGGAAATACGAATCCTTCATTAAAAAACAGGAAAGTCGGGCCGCAAGTTGTACCAGCGCGGCCGGTGAAGTGCTGGCAATTCGAAAAAATCTCTATTCATCCCCACCAGATCAGGTGATCAATGACGATTTTTATATTGCGATGCAAATCGTTCGAAAAGGCTATCGACTCGTTTATATTCCAGACGCGAAATCAATCGAACGGGTCTCACCCAGCGCCCAGGATGAGATTGCCCGGCGTACGCGGATTAATGCGGGTCGCTTTCAAGCGATTGCCATGGCAAAGCAGATTCTTCCTTTCAATCGCCCGCTCCTGGTCTGGCAAATTCTCTCCCATAAATTCCTGCGTCCCATCGTACCTTTTTTCATGATTGGTGCTGCACTTTTTAATGTTATGGCAGTCCTTTTTCCGCCAGCGATGAAAGGCTTTTGGATTCTCAGCAAACCCTACAGCCTCGTTTTTTTGGGATTGCAATTTTTATTTTATATACTTGCCTGGATTGGAATGAAAGTAGGAAATCGTGGCGAGCAGAGCAAACTCGTACGTTTATTTTACATACCCGCTTTTCTAACCAACAGCAATTATGCAGCTCTACTGGGATTTTTTCGATTTCTCCGAGGCAGCCAGTCTCATATGTGGGAACGCATCCAACGACGCTGATCGCTGCTACTGTTTATTCAAATGTTGCAACCGCAGACCTCTTCTCCCAAAGTTCTTGTTGTGGATCTTTCAAATCATTATGGCGGTGCCAGTTCGCGCGTCCTTTCGTTGATGGCTCGTGCGAAACCTGGAACGATTGCGCTCGCCGGGTTGGAGTCTGGAGCGATTACCAAGCGAGCCCGTCAGCTTGGTCTACCAGTACATGCCTTGATTAATCACAAAGCCGATCCCCGCCTGCTCCCACGTCTCGTCAAGCTGATCCAACAGGAAGGTTACAACGTATTGGACAGCCAGAATATCCAATCCAAGTTCTGGGCGAACCTTGCTGCGCTCATAACCAGAACTTCGCTGGTTTCTACTCTCAACAGTTGGTATGCCAATGAACATGGAAAGACTTCGCTCAAAGGCAGGATTTATACCTCCCTGGAATTATTATCCAACCAGAGCCTTGACTTGTATATCACCGTCTCAGAAAAGGATCGTCAATCTCTGCTGAAGGCTGGGCTGCCCGAAGAGAAAATCGAGCTAATCTATAACGCGGTAGATGTAAATTTCTCAGCAATCGATGGAAACCCGGCATGGCTCAGGCAAAAATTTGACCTGCCGCCAGACTCAGTAATTTGCACAGCCATTGGCCGTCTTGTTCCTGTAAAGGGATATGATGTGTTGGTAAGTGCCATTCAAAGCATTGCATCGAAGGTTCCTCAAATTTTTTGTCTGATTGTTGGAGAGGGAGAATCAAAAGAGGAATTATCCGCACAGATTCGAGAAATGGGTCTGGAGGGTCGAATTCGTCTCTTGGGCTATTATGATCGTGAAAACGCAATGTCAATTCTGAAAGCCAGCGACATATTTGTCATGCCCTCTCGATACGAAGGCACACCGATCGCCCTGCTTGAGGCAGCGGCGTTAGCGCGTCCCATTCTGGCATCTGCGACTGGAGGTATCCCAGAATTAGTGCATCATGAAGAACATGCCTTACTGGTACCACCCGGTGACCCAACTGCACTTGCACAAGGACTTTTGAAGCTTACTTTGAATCGAGAATATGCTACGCTCCTGGGGCAAAATGCACAACAGAGGATTCATCAAAAGTTTAATCTCGATTCTCAAGTCAACGCGACCTGGCAAGCCTATCAAAAGGCCCTGGCTCAACACAATTTTCGGGAGAAATAAATGTACTCTGGTCAATCAGAATCCAATAATAAATCAGGCGCAGCCATAAAAAGAAAGTTGATTAACCTGGCTTATGAAACAGGGTTGATTCGAGCCGGGCGCGGCCTGTGGGCGAAATCGCTCACAGTAATTAATTACCATCGCATCAATGATCCTCATCGAAAAGATTTCGACTCTTTTAAACCCAACGTCAGCGCCAAGCCGTATGATTTTGATCGTCAGATGGATTATTTATCAAAATGGTTCAACGTAGTATCCATGCGGGATGTCCTGCAATGGTTGGGTGGTCAAAAGGAACTTCCACTGTACGCCGCCTTGATCACGTTTGATGATGGCTATCTTGATAACTATACCTCCGCTTATCCAAGCCTGCGCGCCCACAATTTTCCGGCTTTAATTTTTTTGACGACGGAACACATCGGCACGGATATCCCATTTTATTGGGATATGGCGGCTTATTGTTTTCACCACACCAACAGAGATCAGCTCACTTTCCCCGATGGAAAGATAGACGGCTGGTCAAACCAGGAACAACTGGATCATGTCAGCAAAAGATGGATTGAGCTGATGAAGACTTATCCGCAGTCAGAGAAACTTGTCTACGTCCAGCAATTACCTGAGGCATTGGGCGTTTCAATTCCCGAAGGATTCTTCAAAAAGTTGATGACGAATTGGGATCAGGTTAGAGAAATGCAAAAAGGTGGGATCGAATTTGGTGCACATACCATGCATCATCCCATCTTAACGCGTATTCCACTTGAAGAGGTTCGTGCAGAGATCGAAGGATCAAAGTCCAGGATTGAGAAAGAACTCGGAGAACCAGTCCTCAGCTTCGCCTACCCCAACGGTCAATCGTCCGATTTGAACGACAAAATCGAGAAAATCGTCGCAGACTCTGGCATCCAGGCCGGGTTTACTTTATTAAACGGACCCAGCTCACAGGCCGAAGTGAAACAGAATCCTCTTGCCATCCGCCGAATATTTATTTCTTATAAGCATTCGCTTGCGGAATATGCCGCGCTCCTAAGTCCGATCAATCGCTACCGATCAAGTTGATCCCTTTTCCAAAAGCTGGCCATACACTTTCACGATTTGCCGCGCAACGGATCGCCAGCTAAAGCGTGTCTCGGATAAATGCCGCGCGTAGGTCCCCATTACCTTTGTTAATTCAGGGTTATTAATCAGCAGAATGATTTTATTTGCCAGATCGTCGGGCGATTGCACAGGAACCAAAAAGCCGCTCCGTCCCTCTTCCACCGCCTCTGGTAACCCTCCTACATCCGTGGCAACGACCGGCCGACCGAACGTATAAGCGACTTGTAACGCACCGCTCTGGGTACTACTTCGATATGGATATATGACCACGGTTGTCAGACCCATTAAAGCGCCCACCTCCTCCAGCGGAATATAACGCAAATCCAGAAACACCTGCTCGGTTAGATGTAATCCCGCTATCTTTTCTTTGAGTTCATCAATATTGATATGTTTCGTTGGATAACCGGCGATCAATAATTTCGCATCACAGGATTGTCGAACCAGCGCAAATGCCTCGATCAGGTCGTCAATGCCCTTGCTGGGTGCCAGCAGCCCAAAAAATAAAACTACAGGCTGTGCAGGCTTTAGACCATAACGACTTCGAATAGAATTCCAATCATAAGCTTGGGAAAAATACTTAAGCAGCCAGCCCGAATTTCCATGAGGAATGATATGTGTTTTTTCATTTTCGACAAAAGGAAACAGTGTTAAAAATTTTTCACAGTTTTCTTTTGCATGAAAAAATATGGCCGAAAAGTTTTTGTAGATATCTGCATAGGCGCGCAAAATCAAACCGGAGAATGATCCGCCCTCGCTCTCGCGCAGTTCAAACTCATGACAAATCTGGGTCAGGATTAATCCGCGGCGGCGCATCTGCGCCAAAAAAACAGCCTCGAAGGGGAAATTGATTTTGGAAAACTGGACAATATCGGGCTTGAGTTTCGACAAATAGCGAGTCAGGTTTATCCAGGCTAAAATGAGACGAACTGCTCTCTGTCCACGTCGCACCGTCCAGCGAACCTTATGCCACCTCCGCTGCCATGCACTGGCATCAATGTTTTGGATGACCTGCGGGTCGAACAAACTCCACAATTCAAGCATATTATTGACTCGAAAGTTGTGAGGCAAATGAGCCAATTCATATTCTTTCCCAGTAATCAATGTGACGTCAACGCCTTCGTCGGCAAGGGCGGTGCACAGCTGATAGGTGTAATGGATCAATCCACCACTACCATTGGGTTCAACTAAAACCAGACGCAGTTTACTTTCCATGGGTATGTAATTGATCGAAATAAAGTGCTTCCAATTGATCTACTTGTTTTTCAATGTTGAATTTTTGATTTACGATTTTCCAACCCTCGGCGCTCATAGCCGCGCGTTTTTCAGGTTTCGCCAGCAAGTCAATGCAGGCATGGGCGAGACCCTCCACATCTTCAGGCTCGATCAAACAACCATTCTGTCCAGTAGTGATCATTTCAGGTATCCCACCCACTCGGCTGGCAACGATCGGTAGTTTTACCGCCATTGCCTCAGCCAAAACTGTTGGTAGGGCCTCAGTTAAAGTCGGAAGCACAAAAACATCACTGGCAGCTAACAAACGAGCAACATCCTGGCGCATTCCAGTAAAAATCACTCGATTCACCAGATTGGATTTAATCGCTTCTTCCATTAAAAGCTTCCGGTGGGAACCATCTCCCACCACTAGATAATAGGCATTAGGAATTGAAGCCAGAACTGCGGACAAAGCCCGAATCATATACTGGATTCCTTTTTGAGGGCGTAGCACCGCAACGGTCGTTAAAAGATTTGCATCAGACGGAATTCCCAATTCAGCGCGAACATTGGCTCTTTCGAGTTCACGATCCAGACTCAAGAAACCTGATAGATCAATCCCGTTATAAATTGTAGAGATTCGGCTTTGGGATGCGCCGCTGATCTGAAGGTGATGCTGCCTCGCTTCCTCTGAAACCGAGATCACACGATCACAGAAATATTTCAGGACAAACCATTCCAGCCTTTGGTGTAATTGTGATTTGGCCTTAACATCCAGTGAAGGCATGACATGAATTGTACAAACGCTAGGCAAATGCAAGAACCTGGCTGAGATATTTCCCAAAATATTCGCAAACTCCAATTGAGTATGCACAAGGTCAACCTCATTCTCTTTGAGATACTGGATCAGACGCAGCAGCCCGTTCCAATCGCGCAGATGTTTGAGGTCCAGGCAATCGACCGGGATGCCAAGTACGCGAATTTCATCCGCCATGGGGTTGCCATCTTTTGATTGAAGCGCGCAAACATAAGCATCAAAATTTATGCGGTTCAAATGCTTCAAAATTGGTACCATGAGTCGTTCAGCACCGCCCATGCTCAAGCCATCAATCACATAAGCGATTTTATATTTGCGGGTCTTTTTTGCTGCTTTGTTCAATTGGATCTCTCATTTCGAGCTTAGTTTTCATTTGGCCAGTTCATTAACTCTGCAAAAAGTAATCGCCACACCAAATCATCAGGATGGCTGTAACCAAATTCCAGCGCAGATCGAACAGCTTTCTCCACACAACAAATCATCATGCCATATTTCTGCGGAAGCAATACATAATACTCAGGCACTCTATAGGCGAATAGATACTCAGGGATGACATCCTTTCGCCATTCATTCAACAAGCGAAAGGCATCTTTGGCATGGTTCTCGATTACCTCGTTTTTGGTGGCTGAAAGGGCACCTGCCAGTAGAAAGAAATAAACATCCATGCTGACGTCTACAGACCAACGCGCAAACTGCCAATCCACAAATATCAGGTTTTTTCGCTTTTTGTCACGGATCATATTTCCATGCCAAAAGTCACCCTGAATTAAGACCTTATGCTTTGCTGAGGTTGTGCGAATGTTGAGGGTCTCCACCAAAGCTGTCAAAGCACGCTCTTCTTCACCAGTGATTTGAAACAATTCCCTAAACTTCTCTGCCTTTTCATGGAAGCGCGCATCTTTGGATTCAACATCCTCAATTGGAATCTCTGTTAGTCGATTGAGATCACGCAATGCATGGGCGGCTTCTCTTGCCAAGGCCAAAACCTTTTTACGATCCATCCAGAACGACCTGGAGGACAGCCGCGCCAAACTCTCGCCTGAAGCATAAGAGATAATCAAAACGGGTCTCCCTTGTAAAGTGGTTAGGGCATACGGTTTCGGAACATGAGATTCTGCCTCATCACCGATACAACTCCACAGTTCAACCAAATGATCGTATTCCGTCTTTAGCATCCAGCCGTTTTCGACCAGACGGGGGACCTTTGCAACCAATACAGGATCCGGTTTGTTGCCATCAAAGCCAAAGAAGATGACGTTATCATGAAAATCAGCATCTCCATTGGCAAGGATCGTCCAGTGCAGAGATGTTGAAAAAAGCTCCGTCTTTTGCTCACTAAGAGAGAGAATAAAACTGGAAAGATCATCCACAAATGAGGTCATCATATTTCAAATCGTCGCAACGGCAAAATAACATGGCAGGAAACCAGAAATGCTCGATAATCCAATCGTATGTGACAACAATTGTAGTAAATTTAACAGGATTGGTTTTCGCTTGAATCGATGTTGCAAGGCAAAACGCACAGGTTGGGTATTCAAATCAAAGATATATTCAGGAATACTTAAGTTTGAAATCACTCCAAAGACTTTTATTGTTTTGAAGCCAGCTTTTTGTAATTGAGAGACAAGACGACGAGGCGTTGAAGAATGATATTTCGTTTGGGGACTGGAGCGATTATTCCGGAAGTTATCGAATCCCACCAGTAAATTGCCATTGTTGTCCATCAGCTTGCGCAGGGAGCGAAAAAACTCAATTTGATCGGCCTGTTCCCTCCCCACCCAGCGCACAGGCAGCCCAAACGGAAGCACAAAAGAAGCGGAGTCTTTTTTCTCCTTTTGCTCTATATTTAAGAAGGAGAGTTGATTCGAAACAGGAATTCCAATCTGCTCAAGCGTTTGGCCTAAATCAGAATCGTCCTCGAGAAAAACAAAAATTTTGTCAGCACTTGAGAGCGGCAGCAAAAATCGCCAATCAAGGCTATAGTGGAAAACCCGCGGCTGAGATTGGTGAATGCGTTGTTGATTCGATTGCATAGTTTATTCAACGACTGGGCCAATCCAATCCAGATCCGCCAAGCTGTACCCAAAGCATCTTACACGTTCTTCATAACGCTTGATCAGCATTCGATTCATGGGACCTGAAAAAAGACCAGAGAGTTTCTGATTCCATATTTTGAAATACTTTTTGTTCACATCAGATAAGATTTTTTGGTTGACTGAGAAATCACTTAGCCCAAGAAAATGATACATATTATTCACCCACTTATCAGGTTCCGCTACAAATTCTTCATACTTTACAACAAATGAATTCTTGAGGTGCTTTTGGTCAGCGTTGAAAATTTCGTGACAGATCAACCAATGCTCGAAGATACGAGGAAAACCTCTCCAGTTGATCTTGTATTGGCGATACCACTTTTGCGTGGCATAAGAAACTGCCAGAGGATGGCGCAGCATAACAATAAAATAGGAATTGGGGAACATTGTCTGCAGAAACCGAGTGCGAATCAGGTTAGGAGGTGATTTTTCAAGCAAATACACTTTACTCAAGTCCCAATATTGACTCCATTCAGAGAACAATTTCTGCCGACTTGACGCAGACACAAGGGAGGATGATTCCGTAAGATGAGCTTCAGGATGAAAACCAAAAGCACCGGCTCCCCCATAACGACCAGAGGGCGGATACACAGTCTGGAGGTGCATTCCTTCATCCTCCGAGGACGCAGTACCCTGGAATCCGCTGACTTCCGGATGATCACGCAATGAACGAAACAGCACGGATGTCCCGCTGCGGTGAAGCCCACAAACAAAAATGTAACGATGATCGGATAAACTCGTATGTTCCATGTTAATTTAAGCCGTTGCTTTTGACACTCTGACCATGCGAAGAAGACGCAAGAGGTTTTCTCTTTCAATCCACCACAAAACGCCCAAATAACTGAACGCGCCGGCCAGGATAATGAAGATCAATCGTAAGAATGGATTCAAGCCCTCCGTTATAGTGGAAACACCGAAAGTGACGGGAGCCATCACCAGCGCAGCCTGCAGCGAAGATCGAAACTCACCAAATATCTCCATGATCGTGACGTTTACAAACCGAGTTGCAAGTGCCAGGCTGATGACGCGGCGGATTAGGATAGCCACCAAATGCCCGATGGCCACTCCAATGATTCCGAATCTGGCTCCGATGAGCAAGGAAGGAATGATAATCACCAGCGTCAAGATCGAAAGGCGCAGCAAAATGTCCGGGCGTCCTATTGCCTTGTAGAAACCACCCACGTGATACCCAAGCGAATATACCCAGGCATAGATCGCAAGCACACGTAACACCGGTATTGCGTCCAGCCATTGATCGCCAAAAACCACTCGAACAATCGGATCTGCTGCGATCAACAAGCCCAGAGAGATTGGCACGGCAATCAATTCCACATAGCGCACAGAGGCTAAAAATCCTCGTCGCAATTCATTCGGTTGGTCTTGAATGGTGGAAAAAGCCGGGAAAACCACTCCACCCATTACCCACAGATTACCGATTAACAACATTTCTGGAAGGCGATAGGCCAGGGTATAGATGCTCAATGGAACTAAACCAAAAATGCGGCCGACGATCACATAATCAATATTGTCCGTGATTTCATTGATAATATCAATCGCTGTCACCGATAGACCAAACTTCATTAATCCCCGGGCAATTTTTCGATCCAGGGTGAGGCTGGGTCGCCAGGGCAAGACAATCCAAACGAGAACCACAGATGCAATTGCACCCGCAAGTTGTCCATAAACCAATGACCAAACACCATAACCCAGGTAAGCCATACTAATCGAGACCACGCCTTTAATGAGAGGACTTCCCAGGTCTGGAATTAATTTGCGGCGATAATCCAGATCACGGACCAGCCAATTGGTATGGACTGATCCCAGCGCGTTGATAATGAAAGAGATCCCCATCCAACGTAAAACAGAGGTGATGTGAGGATCTCTAAAATAGATTGCAATAAAAGGAGCGAGTGGAATAAGGCTTGCAGACAGGATAAGACCAATAATGATGTTAATTGTGAAGACAGTGTTCGCGGCTTCTTTTACATCTCCTTTGCGTTGAACAAGTGCCACGCCAAGGCCAAGGTCTTTCAAGACTGAAAGATAATTAATAGCTACTACGGCGATGGCCACCAAACCAAAATCACTCTTTGCCAGCAAGCGAGCAAGGATCGATGTGGTAATCAATACAACAAACTTGCCCAAAAAATACGACGAGAAATTCCAGACAAAACCCCAAGCCGTTTTTTGAGCAATTTGGCGATTGCTATGCTCATTTGAGACAGATGAATTAATCAACGACGGACCTCGATCGATGGGCTTCTTTTGGAATTGTTCAACAGGTTATCAGTGATCTGAATACCGGCCAAAGCCATGGCAACCAGAATCCAGAAATAACGAATATACGCGTTATGCAGGAAGATGCTAGTCAACAGGTAGGAGATTATCGCCATCCGAATGGCGCTTATCCAGGGCAACCAATCATGGAGATGTGGAGATAGTTCAATGGCTCTGCAAGCTTTATTGAGCGCTTGAAGTAAGAAAAATACCATCGCTAAAAATACTACCGCACCTAAGATACCCGTTTCCGCCAATAACTGGACGTAAAGGGAATGCGGGTCGCGCGCCTCAGCTCTGAATTCGATACCAATCAACTGAGCATAGTGCTGATAATTTATAGGATAATTTCCCGCTCCTACACCCAAAATCGGATGAGAAGCAAACATCGTCAAGCCAGTCAGCATTTCACTAGTACGCCCTCGAAATGAAGTGTCCTGATAGATGCCGTTTTCAGCAGTGAAGTCAGATAAGGTAATAAAGCGATCACGGTATGTTGCTGGGAGGAAGGGTATTAACAAAATTAAGATGCTCAAACCGGCAAATGCAACAATTGGATTAAAGCGCTTCTCAAATACAAAAAGGATTAAAACCACGTCGATCGCCAGGACCAGATAGGCACCGCGGCTGTAAGTATTCAGCATAATATATAAACTGATTCCTAACATGATGAGAGCAGCAAGTTTGACCCATCGATGCTTTTCATGAATAATTCTAAAAATAAGAAGCGTGGAAACGGCAACTAATATCTGACCCCACAGATTCGGGGCATTAATAGGTCCGCCCATGCGAGGTGTGGATGAATCTCCGAACACCTTATCCATGGTAATCGAAGCAAGATTAAAAAAGGTTTGGCTATAGTTATGCGTAATAAGCTGATATAGACTCAAACAGGAGAGCGCCGTTGTTGTGATAATAATCAGCCAGATAGTCTGCTTCCATGATTGAGAATCTCGCAATGCAAATATGATGCAATAGATGATGACCATATCTTTCCCCAAGTCCAAGATCTCTGTGATGACTAGATTCTTATCTGAGGCGGCAAGAAAGGATGCGGTCACCATCATGAAATAGGCAAGCAGAAAAAACTCAATCCGAATAGTCTTGCGATGCCAAATCGGTAATTGCCCAGCATAGATATAACGAATCAACAGTGCCAGAGAAACAATAGCTACCAACGGTTTGATAATACCTGGGAGACCCTGCTTGATGAGCGCGTCCGAAATATTTGTAAATATCGCAAAGACAAGTATGTTGGCCCCCAAACTTGGTCTTATGATAATGGTCATTACTACGGCAATCGCGAGCAAGCCCAGTAAACCATACAGGCCAACTTTCGTATTGGCATTACTGACTGCGACAACCCCAATCGTAGCAACGACAATGCTCATAAATACATAGAACAAATCATTTTTGGTGATATTCATGTTTTACTCATTTCAAAATCTTTCTTTTAAAACATCATAAAAGCGTGCCCAATTAACTCGCTTAAAAAAATTTAATTGTGTAGGTATTCTTCAAACCTGGTATTTCGCAAGGCTGCCTCAACGTCCTCATAATTGATGATCAATTGCTGTAAAGTTTCTGGATTTTGCCTTCTCAACCTGATTCGACCAGGATCGATGCCATCGACTCCTAAATAGGAACCCACAGATTCAAATACTGATTTGGTCGATCGGACCAGTTCTTCATAAACGACTTCCAGGACCTGCCGATCACGAAAACGGGACCGAGCGGTCGCTTCCCCTCCTTCAATTTGTTCGAGCCTCTTGATTAATTTGGAAGGATCCAGCGTTAATCGCTTCATTTTAATTTCACTCAAATTACTCTTGCCAGATTGAGTCCATTGCCCCGTTTTGAAAGCAATTTCCAGAGAAATCACTGTTCTTAAGCGATTTTTACGTATGAGGTGGATGATTTTCAGGTCTTTGCATGTCAGGAATTTTTGCCACTCATCTTCCGTGAGATGATTATAAAAAACTTTAAACCCAACCATTTTTATGGACTTACTTTCGGGCTGAAAGACAGTTGAAAATACCCTGTCAAAATCTTGTCCGACCGGGCGATTGTGACCTGCAAATATCTCATGATACATCCGTATGGAAGGAGAGCTTTTCAATCCATCCAAGAGATAATTGGATCCGGTACGGGCATTCCCAACTATAGCAAACCTTTGATCAACTTGATGACCAAATATCCTAAAATATGCGCGCTGAAGCCTATTGACATACAGGCTATCGGCTTTTTCACGAAACTGTAAAAGCATTTCTTTCGTGCTCATCTAGTTTGCCTTTGTCGAAGGAAAATTCCAATCGAGCACAACATACCAATCAGAAGGAATATGACTTAACATATCCTCCGTCCAGACAGAGGAATCCCAATTTGCTGTTGCATTTCCTTCTGCATAAGTCTTGGGATGACCACTATTATCCACAATAAATCCGCCATATTCCTGTAGGTTCAAAGTCCATACCACGCAGCCTTTGATCCGATTACATGCCTTTGTAATATCTTCTTTTGTAATTTCTGGCCGGATGGCCAGACGGGCTCCTTCAGGAATATCATAGGAAGATGTACCCTTTCCATCCGTTTTTCGAAAGGGAGGGATCGAAGCTGGCCAGCCATTGAGTTGACACGCATCCGGCGTGCAGGGATAATCATAAGCGATGGTCACTGCATGACCAATGCGGCCACGATCCACTTCACAGCGTCTTACAATTCCCGCCAATTGACCGATACCTGCTCCACGCTGGCCAAAACCCTCAGGCGGAATTCCAGAATTTTGAATGCTATAGCGATAAACGCCTCCAGCAAACCAATGGCCCTCGCTATCGCGGTAGCCATTATTGAGCCCCCATTCTTCACCGGTATCCATATTGATTACCACCAGTTGTCCGTCTGTGCCAACGGCGGGGCGTGCATCTGACGGAAGAGGCATTCTCACCATACCGGCTGGCTCACCGTATTGTATGACGGTATCCTTAATCGCGTCGCGAAAACGGTACGCATTCAACTTTACTGACACCAACGGCGTGTCATTCGAAACCAGATATACATTCGGTGTATATTGCGAGGTATCTGTTCCAATCCAGTGGGAGTCCTTGAAAAAAGCAGCCATCATTAAATCATTCATGGGGTGAATTTTCGCAATCGACCAATTGATGGGTATATTCCAAATGGATGAGTCTTGATAAGGACGCTTGCATAAAGTTTCATCGACGGTAGGTAGAGGAGATAGTAAATGCTCATTAGAAGAGGTGGTCGGAACACTCTGATCCATATTCTTGATAGTCAGTTGTGATATACGCAGGATTACCAAGAGAATGATAAAGGCAACACCTGCACTTACCCAATAATAGAGTCTTTTGTTCCTCATGTTACTTAACAATTTCCTGCACAGATGGGGATAAAGGCAATTATGCCTGATCTTTTACTCGTCTATGTGGACACAAAATCAATCGTGAAATGCAGGCTCTATGTGAGGAGCACCGCTCTTAAAAAGTGCAGTGCGAGCATCCTTTGACTGATTTAAATCCCAGATAGCAAACAGCCCTACAAGAATAAATATGATCGCATAATTACTTTCTTTAATCTCCTGAGTCGCCTGCGTCAGTGAAAGCTTATCGTATGTATACGAGGCCTTATAGATGAGCTTTGCGGCTTTTGCCCATAAATAGTTATATAGAAACAACAGACCAATTCCCCAATAAACGATGGGAATAAATTTACCTGCAAATCGCCCAAAAGAAGGAATCAGCAGCGCAGTCGCTGGAATCAGCACTCCAAATAAGAACCAAAAAACATCAAACAGACGATCCGCTGTAAAAAACTTACTATTTTCCATAATGGCCAAGTTATGAAGGTTCAGTTCATCCTGTTTATTCACCTGGGCTAAAGGTTCAGGTGTCTTAAAGCCAAAAATTCTCTGTCCCCAACTGATCTCTTCACCTGCACCAAAGAAAAACAGTAACCCTAGCCCCAAATAGATCAGCTGCTTGATCAAAGAGGGCCAGGATTTATCTAAGGATTTTCTTGCGACTCGAAACCCATAAAAAAACAGGAGAGCTGTCACAAACAGGGAAATTGCGCCAACGTTTTCAAAGTAATGATCTTCCGGGAGCATGGCTGCAATGACTCTGTTTCCAAGTGCCAGTATGGGATAAGCCAGAGTAATATAAACCGCTAAAACGATATAGGTAGCCGGCTTAAACAAAATAGTGCGCTTGTCCATATGGCAAAGTTCCTTATCAGATACGTAGGTAAAAAGTAAGAATGTGGAGCTTTATTATTTAGTGCGCTCCACGAGATTGGAACACTGCGCCGACGGTTCGGAAAAGGATATTAATATCCAGCCACAAACTGGCACGTTCAACATAGGCGATATCCAAGCGTAGTCGATCATCAAACTCCAGTTGAGCCCGACCAACAATCTGCCACAAGCCTGTAAGGCCGGGCATGACATCCAGCCGATGTGTATGCCAAAGTTTATACGTTTCAGCACCAAAAGAAGTAGGACGAGGTCCAACGAGGCTCATTTCACCCTTTAAAACATTAAACAACTGGGGTATTTCGTCCAAGCTGGTTTTTCGAAGAAATTTTCCTACTTTCGTAATTCGCGGATCGTTTGTGATTTTAAAATCGGGCCATTGGAGTTCATTTAAGTGGGCGTACTTGGATTTTAATTCTTCTGCATTAGGCACCATCGTTCGGAACTTATACATCGAAAAACGGCGTCCGCCTTTTCCAGTACGGAGCTGTTTGAATACCACAGGCGCACCAGGTGAGGTAATTCGAATAAGTAAAGCTATAATTCCATTCAAGGGCAACCACAAAGGAAGTGTGAGCAGAACCAGAGATAAATCCATCAGTCGCTTTGCTAGAAAATAAGCTTGGCCTTTCAAAATCCTTTTGTGAGGGTCAAAGCTTTTGACCCAATCTTCTTCCGGTGTACTGATCATTTGTAATACGGTCATAATTACACTCTCTTAATAATTATTGGGATTCGATTACAGCAACCTGCTCACTCGGCAGTGATGCCGAGGGGACAAGACGTTCGCGCGCCTTCTGGAGGAGATCCTCAAAGGTAAGGGCTTCATCAGGGAAGGCAGCTACCCCCCAAAGCACACCCAAACTCGTCCGCTCTTTGACCGCCTGGGAAATTCTTTTGGCCAGCAACACCGCGCTTGGGAAATCAGTCTCAGGGCAAAGAACAATAAATCTTCCCTTGTGGTCTCGCAAGACCAAATCTGTCTGACGAATGCGGTCATCAATAATTTGACCCACACGGGCAGTCGTAAAGCGGCTCAGAAGATCGTGCTGAATACTCTTCAACATTTCCCGGGTAATCTTTTCAGCATCAGACTCTACTTCAATCACCACCACACCCAAGGGACGATGATAACGGCGACTACGCGTCAGCTCGATTTTGATGCGCTGGTTTTCCGAATCAATATTACGAGCCTGATTGGGAAAAGCGCTCAATGCCAGAGCATCCATAATGGATTCTGCGTTGCTGATCTGTAAAGCCAGTTGATGGGCGTACCATACTCCCACTTCCAACAATATGAACTCCAGCACCACCACGGGTACCTCCCCCTGATTCGCTGAATAATTCCGATTAATGATTTGCAGCAAAACGAGGTAAACCCCTGCCCACACCAGCATGGGCACATAGACAGAAACACGGGAAATGGATGGGAAGAAAAGGGTCAGAGGCACAGCCACCATCACTGCCAGATAAAAATAGGAGGCGAAATTGATGATGGGCCTACCGGCATAATCCATCTGACCCAGCACAAAAATCATTGCCAAATAGATGGCAGCGCCAAAAAATGAACGTTTCAGGTTAGTCATGATTCCATTTATCTTTATTGTAATGCTTGCTATGAGGAAAATGATTATACTTAGCCACGAAGCACCAGAAAAAGCCCTTTTCCCGTAAGAAAACGATATTTACCGGTTATCTATATTCAGGCAGGTATTACTACTAGACGCCAAACATTAATGAATGTTACAACATTTGTCATAATTCAGCATTAACGTTTTCGTAAGTTCAAATCTTCAGGAAGGCTGTAGCACCATCGAACCATGAACGATCTCTATACCATCACACCTACCCAAATCGTTATGTATGCGACCGAGTATTGTTCAGATTGCATGCGGGCAAAAAAATTCTTCGAAGCGAACCATATTCCCCACCTGCAGGTGAGATTGGAGGGGAATGCGGAAGCCACACAGTTTGTAACCCAGATCAATAACGGCTACCGTAGTGTTCCAACCATCGTCTTCCCAGATGGCTCCATTCTGGTTGAGCCCAATTGGGAAGAGCTAAAAGCCAAATTCTCAAACTCATGACCCAAGCAGCCGATGTTGTCATCTGCGGGGCCGGTATTGCTGGAGCGGCTGCCGCGCATTTCCTCAGCAAAGCGGGCGTCAAAAACATCCTCCTTCTTGACGAGCGTGCTCCTCTTTCTTTTACAAGCGACCGCTCCACGGAATGCTACCGCAACTGGTGGCCCGATGCTGAAATGCTTGCCCTGATGAATCGTTCGATCGATCTAATGGAAGGCCTGGCTGATGCAAGTGGGAATGTATTTCGGATGAATCGACGAGGCTACTTATATGTGACCGCCCATGAAAGTAGCGTTGCGAATCTCGAGGCCGTCTCACGCAGAACATCGAGCCTGGGTGCAGGTCCAATACGCGTTCACTCGTCTTCGTCATTAGACTACCAGCCCTCCTCCGCAGAAGGCTTCCACGATGAGCCCATAGGTGCGGACTTGCTCATTGGCAACGACCTCATTCACAATTATTTTCCTTATATAACGGATTGTGCAGTGGCTGCGTTACATGTGCGCCGCGCAGGTTGGTTGAGCGCGCAGCAGTTGGGCATGTACCTCCTCGAAACGGCACGCAAGCGCGGGGTCCGGTTTGAATCAACCCACGTCACAGCCGTAGATGTGGAGAACAGTCGCATCAAGGGAGTCAGGTTGAGTTCAGGAGAGCGCGTCGATTCGCCTATATTTATTAATGCCGCCGGTCCTTATCTGAAAGATATTGGCAGGTTGCTTAGTATCGATCTGCCTGTTCATACAGAACTGCATCTCAAAGCCGCAGTCAAAGATCCATTGGGCGTGGTAGGGCGAGAAGCACCCTTGTTGATTTGGACCGACCCGCAATCCCTGCCGTGGGAAGTTGAAGAGCGTGAAGCGCTGGCAGAAGATGAGGAAACTAGATGGTTAACGGAGTCATTTCCATCAGGTGTTCACACTCGCCCGGAGGGCGGCGGTGAAAGCCAGACGATTCTGATGTTATGGGAATATCAAACCAAAGTGATGGAACCCATTTGGCCGCCCAAAATGGATGAGCAATATCCTGAAGTGGCTTTACGTGGACTTTCCGTGATGCTGCCGCGTATGAAAGAATACTTTAGCAGGATGCCGCGTCCGCAACTCGATGGTGGCTATTACACAAAGACACGGGAGAATCGCCCCCTGGTTGGACCGATGGGCGTGGATGGCGCGTTCGTGATTGGGGCTGTCTCAGGCTACGGCATTATGTCGGCATGCGGCGTGGGAGATCTGCTCGCCACGCATGTGACCGGTGGCGAACTGCCCTCTTATGCATCGGCATTTGAGTTATCGCGCTACGAAAATCCTGAATATGTCAGGCAAATAGAAAATTGGGGAGAGAACGGACAGCTTTAAATAAATCGATCAGGTGTAGAGGCTTTCCCAAAAGGGGACTTTACTCAATATTATGAAGCGGGATACAATGATTAGGAGGAGAAGAGAATGAAAAGAACTATTCCTTTGATGCTAGCGATGCTGTTACTGGCATCCTGTAATGGCTGGGTTATTCAACCTGGACCTTATAATCCCCCCACTCCTTTCCTGCCTCCAACACAAACACCCTCCATTTTTACAGCGACGCCGGTTGTCATTGGCGCCGCGAGTGCAACTCCTCAAATTGCAACATCGACACCCATTCCCTTTATCACCGCCACATTTGTACCAACATTAATTCCTTCCGACACGCCAGGGATCACCCAGACAAATGCGCCCGTTGGTCGATCTGTTTCTGTTGAGGTGCTGGGATGTAATACTAGTATTGATGTAACTCATGGCATGGGTGAAGTCACAAATGCATTTGTCGTCTTGAGAAATACCGGTGGCGTTGAGTTTACAAACCTAAAAGTGACTCTCAATGCTTTGGACGAAGGACGTGAACACCCCGATAAGACCGTTGAAGTAGCTTCCCTTCCGATTGGATATAAGGAAACATTAAAATTGACTGTTGACAGCACTTATAAACAGGATACTCCGATCCAGATCGAGGTTGCAGATGAGGCTGGCTTATTTCAGCGTGTAGGAGCAGATTCCTGCAAGGATATTGGCATATTCGCGCCCAATCCAGATAGCCTGAATACACCGGTGCCGAACAATCCATAATATAATCACCTCATGGCTAATCAACCTTTAACTAACGGTCGACAGAGGATCGCAGTGCTGATCGACGGTGATAATGCGCAATCTTCTCTGCTGCCTCAAATGCTCGTGGAAGCGGGTCGTCATGGACAAGTGACGGTTCGCCGAATTTACGGGGACTGGACAACCAACAATATGAACTCATGGAAGGAAACACTGAACTATCACGCCTTCCAGCCCATTCAACAATTTCGCTACACTGTTGGTAAGAACGCAACTGATAGCGCCATGATCATCGATGCCATGGATATTATGCACTCAGGCGTGGTGGATGGATTCTGTCTTGTTTCATCGGATAGTGACTACACACGGCTCGCCACGCGCATTCGTGAGACAGGGATTTTCGTGATGGGGATTGGCGAGAAAAAGACGCCGAAGCCGTTCGTCAATGCATGCGATCTCTTCGTCTATACTGAAAATTTGGTGGAAGAGTCAAAAGCCACCCAGCAAAAACGGACTCAAACGAGCCGGACGAAAAAGAGTACGAAGGAAGGTACTGAATCAGAAAAAGAGGAACTTGACCCGATGCCTGTTTTGAGCCAGGCGTTCGAAATGGCCGTAGGACAGGATGGCTGGGCTCGCCTGGATGTGATGGGAAACGCTATCTATCAGGTGGACCCGGGCTTCGATCCGCGCACCTATGGACACAAACAACTTTCGCGCATGTTGAACAAACTAAAGGACCGCTTCGAGATGCGTACACAGGACATTGAGGGTCAGTTGATCTTTTATGTGCGGATGAAAGAATAGGCTGTTAACACCTGCATAGATCTTATACTTCGACCATTAATAAGTATTCACCCTGTCGCCACATGGCCGATGAGTGAATACTTGTTTTTTATTTAATCAAGGAGATGAAACAATGTTTGCCAGAGTTACCACGACTCAGTTTTCGCCTTATCGACTGGATGAGGCAATCAGTATTATTCGGGATCACACGGTGCCAGCCGCCCAAAAGCAGACCGGCTTTAAGGGGTACCTCCTGCTGGTTGACAGAAGCACCGGGAAAGGTATCACGATCACATTATGGGAAGAAGAAGAAGATCGACAAATCACCGGCCCCAACAGTAATTATTATCGGGAGGAAATTGGCAAAGTTGTACCCTTACTCACGGACGCACCCTCCGTTGAAGACCTTGAAATTGTGATACAGGTGTAATTTTATCTAATTCGCGTGTTGCCTACTTTGAAAGGAGGCTCTGATGGACTACGCCGCCCTTCCAACACCGCAACGTATTCACAAAACAATAGAGGCTGTCAAGGCCCGAGGGATCAACGCCGAACTGGTTGAGACGAAAGAAGACGCGCTCACCCGCATTCAGGCCATCATTCCTGAGCAAGCTGTTGTCATGACAGGTGGTTCGGTAACACTTCAGCAGATCGGCTTTGAGGAATTGCTGATCAGCGGACAACATCCCTGGCGCAACTTTAAAGCAGACTTACTGGCTGAAAAAGATCCGGCGAAACAATCGGCCATGCGACGCCAGGGGACCCTGGCTGAATTTTATCTGGGAAGTGTAAATGCCCTGGCGGAAACAGGCGAACTCGTCTTTGCCAGCGGGACAGGGAGTCAGTTGCCCGCCTACGCGTATAGCAGCCGCAACGTGATCTGGGTTGCTGGGGTACAAAAAATTACCCCAACCCTGGACGATGCGTTACGGCGTGTCCGAGTCTACGTACTCCCTCTAGAGGATCAACGGCAGAAAAACTTCGGTAACAAAATTGGCAGTTACATTGGTAGAATCCTGATCTTCGAATATGAGCCCGCCTTTCTACGCCGCAATCTTACTTTAATTCTGGTCAATCAAGTCCTGGGATTCTGAAGTCTTTGACAAAAGAAACATCGTTGTGTAAACATATTCCAGATGTAGACCATGATTCTTAAGACCATTGCGACCCCAAAACTTTCCAAAATCAGTAAACAGGTGCATGAAGTGGATGTTCCACCTCTATGTCCAAAAACTGCGAATCCAATTTCAGGAAGTACATTGACCATCTCATATGTACCGGATGAGAGACTACTGGAAGTTTATAGTCTCAACGACTATATAGCCTCGTTCATTGGATCGAATGAGGTCAGGGATCTTGAACTACTCACCCAGGTTGTAGCACGTGACTGTCACAGTATTCTGGGTGTTAACGTTTCTGTCATTGGTAAATATATATTGAATATTGGACAGACTGTTATCTGTGAGTGTGAAAGTTAACCCTAAACCAGAGGCCGTCAGAAATTTGTCTTTCAGTGAGAAACCGGTTGTTTTTCTACTAGAAGGTTCTTATATACCGCCACAATCTGCTTGGCGATCTTCTCCCAGGCATAGTCCTGGGCGTATTCGACGGCATGCTGACTCATCGTCGTGTGCAGATCGTGGTCGCTTAGTAGCCAGGCTATTTTTTCACACAGCGCTTCAGGCTCCTGATCTGGGATCGTAAATCCGGTTTCCCCATCTCTAACTAAATACGCCAATCCACCCACCTCAGACGCAATTACCGGAGTTCCGCAGGCCATCGCTTCAAGAGCAACCATGCCAAACGACTCATAATGCGAAGGCATCACCAGCAACTCTGCGGCGGAATAATAATACGGTAACTTATCCTGATCGCGTTTGCCGAGAAAGACAACCGTCTGCCCCACCGCCAGATCATCACATAATTTTTGCAGACGCGCCATCTCAGCGCTCATCTCCTGGGGGCTGGCGGCCGGATCTCCACCAATAATGGCAAGATGAACAGGTCGCTCCTCTTTCAATTGCACGCAGGACATCGCCTGAATGAGCGTATCCACACCCTTGAGGGGTTCAATCCGACCCACGAACAGAACCATACGATCTTCAGGTTTCAGCCCCACATACATCTTCGCTTCATCCGAAGGAATTGGATAAAAATGAGTCACATCCACGCCAGGTGGAATGACAACTAGTTTGCTTTGGTTGGCCTTGTAAAGAAAACGCAATTGAGTGAGTTCAGCAATCGTGGCGACGATGACCCGGTCCGCGCGACGCAGGACTTGCTTCTCTCCGTTGATTCGATACGCGCCCTCGCGCTCCGCCTCCGAGCGTGCAATGCGGTTCTTCATCTCCCCCAAAGTGTGGAACATATGGACAATCGGCGTGCCTGCCCAGAGATCCGAAAGGGTCTCGGCCGCGATGCCAGACAACCAGTAATGGCTGTGGATGATGTCATACCGAATGCCTTTTTCGCAGGCAAAGGCTTTGATACCCTCTACAAATTCGGGAATGTAATTGATCAACTCCTGTTTTGGAACTGGGTGCTCGGGCCCGGCCGGTACATGGACAACGCGGTTACCGTAACCTAGTTCGTGCAAAACATGTGGTACATGGTCATCCTGCGAACGCGTGAAAACATCCACGTGAATGCCCATTTGTCCCAACTGACGCGTCAATTCACGGACGTAAACGTTCATTCCGCCCGTATCTTTTCCACCGAGAGTCGCCAGCGGGCAGGTATGATAAGAGATCATGGCTATACGTAGCATTTCATTTTCCACCGCATATCAGACAACATGTAATAGGAAAAACTTGCGTCTTAAATTCCTGCGAACGAACAACCCCTCTCTAGAACGAGGAAGTCGTATTACACGCTGTTTCCTTGCGGGTTTATGTGGTTTCCTTTATGATCCCCGCCGCTAATTAAATAAGCCACGGTAGCACAGTTGGCGGTGCAGCCGATTCGTAATCCACTAGTCATGGGTTCAAATTGCATGGATGGTTCACTCAAAAGTAGTGGTTTTTCCCTGAAATATGGGGGTTCAGGAAGGAAAACCAATATGTTTTTAAGCAAAAACCATGAGCAGACGATTCTTGAAATTTCTCAAGGGGCCTATATCAGTGCAACAGCCGATTCATTTTTGATTGACCGTCAAGCAAGAGAGCTATCGAAGCACACACTCCGGTTCTATAGAGAGTTCCTTCGTCCTTTCATTGAATACCGCAACGCAAACTCGTTGAAGTTCATCGAGGAGATTTCAGCAGATTTCCTGCGACGCTACTTTCTGGTGTTTGGAGAAAAACATAATCCAGGTGGCGTCCATGGGGCATACAGGACTCTACGTGCATTCTTTCAGTGGCTTGTGAAGGAAGAAGTGATGGCCCCAGACTGGAAAAATCTGATGCAGAAAGTCAAGGCGCCGAAAGTAGTTCTTGATCCCTTAGAACCGATTTCAATTCAGGATGTCCGATCACTAATCAATACCTGTCAACGAGGGGATTTTATAGGAGAGCGAGATCGGGCGTTTCCTGTTCTTGCCTGATACTGGAGCCAGAGAAGGAACTCTGGACGCCATTCTGTTTCCTGAAGTTGTTCGCCAGGCCAAGACATCAATCAGTTCGACCAAACCGTTCCTGCTTACCGGCATTATGGAAATGGACACAGAACGCAGTGAGCCATTCGTGAGGGTGGAGAAAGCTGTACCGCTGAAATCGTAGTCAATCGCGGAATCTATATTGACAAATTCTCAAAAACCTCTATTTGGGACTGCATCTGAGGCGAATTTAGATTGCTTAGCTCAATGCGAATGTACATTCCCAGGCTGAAAATCTGAAGGCTAAAGCCCGGGCCCTTCAGAAAGGACAATCAATCGCTTTGACGAGCCGCTTGCCATCTATCAAGATGTATTCAACTCTGCCATGATTACCGTTGCTTCCATTTTCCTCTTTTCAGATTTTGCGTACAGACTCTAGCCTTATCTATTGAGATAGGGAATGAGCGAGAATCCCAGTAATGTCGGTATCCAAAAAGATAGCAACCGATATGCCAGGATGACCACGACCAAAACTGCGTTGGGAACACCGAAACCCCGATATAATACTGCCATCGTACCTTCGACGAGGCCCAAACCACCTGGCAGCAGGCCAATCTTGCCAAACAATAACGGCAAACCATAGCCCACGAACAACACGCTCAGGTTAACTGAATGACCAAAAGCGCCAAAGAGAATATATAAGGTGAGCATGTCAAGCCCGATATTGACGGTGGCGCCAACTAATAGTTTCATCCAACCGCCAGTGCGCAAATGACGCCAGGCCTCAAACAACTGTCCAATTGCAGACTCGGCTTTTTCGGAGTTGTATGAGCCATGTCGGAGTGTTGCCCACCTTTGACCAACATGGTGAGTTAGGCTGGTAAGTTGTGCCCGATGACGCAGCGCCCAACCAACTACCACGAAAATAACTAG
>Ga0065705_10104211_pt1 | contig 34434 bp, 29 predicted proteins | sample SwibulcommuniRL2_FD_59092 | JGI IMG/M metagenome (GOLD analysis project Ga0065705, IMG submission 59092) | Bulk soil microbial communities from switchgrass field near Rose Lake, East Lansing, Michigan, USA - RL2 Bulk Soil v2 (version 2) | ecosystem: Environmental > Terrestrial > Soil >...
CCGCCGATGAGCGGCTCCGTCCTGCCCGCTGGTGGGAAAACCTCTTTCTCGCCTCTCGGTTCCCACAGCGGCCCGATTCCCCGGGGCCCGATTCCCAGGACCGATCGGCAATCGACCAGAGCGGCCGCGTCGCCGCGGGCATGTAGCCAGCGCCTACGGTTAGCCAGTGACTAGTTCGAAAGCGCCTACAGCTCCCGCACGAAGATATTGCCGAATTCCACGACCTCGTTGTGATGTTGCAGACCGATCGGCCCGCGCTTCGAGATGCCCGGAAGCTGTGCGTTTTCGATGATCCGCTTCCCATTGAGATCGACGGATACGCGGTCTCCCTGCATCTTGACGATGAATCGGTTCCATTGGCCAAGCGGCGCGTCGGCTCGCTCCTTGGGCGTCACGGCAGCGCGGACCGCGGCCGTCAGGTCGTTGTTCTTCCGGTACTCGGTGATCTCGCCTGAACCGACCGGGTAGCAGCAGATATTGACCTGGGCGGTCTCGCTGCCGCGAAGCAAGATACCGCTGTTCCCCGCGTCATCGACCTCCAACAGCACCGGCCGGCCCTCGGCATCGACTTTGTCTTCACCGCTCGCCAGCACCACCGGGTACGACTTCTTCACCGGCTTATTTGGCAGCCGCCAATCGACCACCAGCTCGAAGTCGCCATAATCTTTCGCGGTCCAAAGGTGCTTGTCGCGAGGCTGGGCCGCCTCGCTCTTGCCATCGTACTTAAGCTGCCAGTCTTTCACGACCCAGTGTCCCGCGTTGCCAGCGACCTGCTTCCAACCTGCCAGATTCGGCGCCGCCAGTAGCGGCACAAATCCCTTCGCCTCCTGAGCCGTTTCCTCCGGAGACGGATTGGTTGAAGGAAGTTCGGCGATCTTGAGATTGCGGAAATGGCACTCCGAGCCTTCGGACTCCAGGCAGATGTATCCCTTTCGCGGCTTGCACTCGCTGCCGCCGCTGACCTCTTTGCCGTTCACCGCCAGCTTAATGACACCGTCGCGGCACGTAATGCGGTAGTGGTTCCATTCCGGCGATGGCTTGGCGCGGTGCTCGCTCGGAAGGCAGCGCTGCGCGCCTTTGGGATGCGGGCGATCGGGCTTCATCGACGCCCCGTGGATGCTGAACACGTCGCCGTGGCTGGTATAGACGTCCGAATTCCGGCCATCGAGCACTTGCACTTCGATCCCCCGCGAAAACGGCGTCCCAACCGCCGTCAGGGGGTCGCCCCAGATAAAAACTCCCGCATTGCCGCCGGCCTTCATGTGCCGCCATTCGAGCTCCATCACAAAGTTCTCATACATCCGCTCGGTGCGGATGGTTCCCGTCGGCTGGCCCGTGCTGACGATCATTTCGTCCCGCACGGTGAACGTATCCGGGGCGACGTTGACGTTGACCCAACCGGTCAAGTCTTTGCCATTGAACAGCGGCTGCCAATTCTCATCAGCAGGCGCCAGTCGAGCGAGCGCGACCCAGACGGCTATCGCAGCGACAAGGGGTCGATACATAGGTTGAACTCCCAAATAGGGGCCGGCCAGCGGATCATCGAGTCTGCGCCCGCCGAATGTACCACCGCTGATGCTGGCGTTCCACTTCCCACGGTTGACAGTCGCCAAGGCCTCTCCGTAGTGTGGGTTCAAGGAGATATCCAGTGCCCCACGTTATGGACGGCAAGGCTGGACCGGTCACAGGCCGGTTTGCCATCGTCATTTCGCGCTACAACGAGCACATCACGGCCAAGCTGCTTGCCGGCGCGATCGAGACGCTCCGCGCCGCCGGTATTGCCGACGACGCGATCGATGTGGCCTGGGTCCCTGGCGCCTGGGAAATCCCGCTTGTGGCCCAGCGACTGGCGGACTCGCGGAATTACGTCGCTGTGCTCTGCCTCGGCGCGGTCATTCGCGGCGAAACGACGCACGACGAGCACATCAACCGCCAGGTCAGCCTCAGCCTGGGACAGATCGCCTTGGAACACAATCTGCCGGTCCTGTTTGGCGTGCTGACCTGCAACACGGTGGAGCAGGCCATTCATCGGGCCGGCGGCAACATGGGCAACAAGGGGGTCGAGTGTGCCCAGGCGGCCCTGGAAATGGTGCGATTGCTCGGGAAACTGTCGCCGTAAATTCGTCGCCGAATCTGGCCGGGCGCATGAAAAAGGGAGGGCCGCCAGCCCTCCCTCGCAATACGCACAATGCTTAGCTCGCCTTCACCGCAATCTTCCGCGGCTGCGACTCAGGACGCTTGGCCAAGACCAGGCTCAGCACGCCATCCTTCAACTCGGCCTCGATGCTCTCCGGATTGACCGTCTCGGGCAGCGTAATCTGCCGCTCGATCCGGCCATAACCGCGCTCCTGGTGGAAGTACTTGCGGTCTTCCGGGCTGGGCCGCTCGGCGACAATCCGCAGGGCGTTCTTCTCGACCGTGATATCGACATTTTCCTGCTTTACGCCGGGCAATTCGACTTCCAGGCGCCAGCTGCCTTCCTCTTCCCACAGCGATGCGGGGGCATGCCACGCGTTCCTCGTTGAAGTGCCGTTCAGCAGCGTATCGAACATCGAATCGACCTCGCTCTGCATCGCATCGAGCGATTTGGGAAACATCACCGACCAGCGGGGCTTCAGCGTCAGGGCCATCGCAGTAACTCCTCACGTTTCAAAGGAAACGGTTCTAAGACACTCTTGAAGACATCTACTCAACTTTGACAGTCAAGCGAGTCGTGGTAAGGACTAATTGCAACGAGCGTGCCAATTGGCTCTTGCTCAGTTACAGGCCTAGAAAATGCGCCGAAATCCAACCGCGACAAGCACATTTGCAATTGGCTAGCAAAGCCGGGAATCGCCGAAGAATCGGCCGCCGGACGAGCCGGAATGCACCGCACATCTCACTGCCAAATTGACAGCCAAGCGCAGATTCTCGTTGACCGCTGAATTCCGACCTCCGACCTCTGACCTCCAGCCCTTACTCCTGCATCGCCCAAATCCGCATGCCCCCTTCCTCATCGACCTCCACGCGGATGATATTCGGCCGGCAGCAGACGGGGCAATCCTCCACGTACTCCTGGTGCGTCCCTGCCGATACATCGACCGGCACGACAATCTGCTCGTGGCACCAATCGCATGAGTAGGTGGCCCGCTCGCGCAGTCGCCGGCTGCGATCTGGCGGCTTGCGGCGTCTCTTAGGCAGCCCGGCCATTCGTTGTCGCCTCCCTGGCACGATACTATAACCCCAAGATGCCCGCGCAAACCTTCCCCCGCAAGCTACGGCTGCGCAGCCAGGCCGAATTCGACTGGGTCTATAAGGCCAAAGTCTTTGCGGCCGATGACGTGCTGGTGCTTAACGCCCGTACCAGCGACCTCCCGCATCCGCGGCTGGGGCTGAGCGTGTCGAAGAAAGTCGGCAACGCGGTCACGCGAAACCGCTGGAAGCGATTGATCCGCGAGGCCTTTCGGTTGTCACAGCATGAACTGCCCGCTGGCATCGACCTGGTCGCCCGGCCGCAGAAGGGGGCCGAGCCCAACCTGGTTGCGATTCGCCAATCACTTGTTGCATTGGCTCGTCGCATCGCCAAGCGCGGCGCACAGCGCACTGGCGAGCGGGGGGCGTCAGCCCCCTGAGGCACATCCATGTCGCTACTCCGCGCGATTCTCCGCTTCCCGGCCCACCTGGTCATCGGCCTCGTGCGTCTCTACCAGCTCACGCTCAGTCCGCTCATCGGCCGCCAATGCCGTTTTCAGCCGACGTGCAGTAACTACATGATCGGAGCGGTCGAAAAGTATGGCGTTTTGCGCGGCGTGCCGCTCGGACTGTGGCGAATTCTCCGCTGCAATCCGTTCTGCAAAGGGGGCTACGATCCGCCGTAGGATGAACATCCCGCTTTCAATTAACCTCGTCGTCCTCGTCCTCCTTCTCATCGTCGTACTCGAATTCTGCTCGCAGTGGCACGCGGTTTCGAGGACGAGGAGGAGGACGAGGACGATTTCGCGAAGAACCCGCGTGTCAACATGCCCTACCCTGCCGTTGCCACCCTTCCGCCACCCGCTATACTGCTGGATTCCCTGAAAACCGAGGAATCGACCGATGGCTCAGTGCGAATTCTGCGAGAAAAAGCCGGCGATGGGCAACCAGATCGAGACCCGCGGCAAGGCCAAGTATTTGGGCGGCGTCGGCACCAAGATCACCGGCATCAGCCGCCGCGAGTTCAAGCCCAACCTTCAGCGGGTCAAGATCACGACGCCCCACGGCACCAACAAGTACGTTCGCATCTGCACGCGGTGCCTCAAGGCCGGCGTCATCCGCAAGGCGGTCAAGCAGGCGCCGTTTAAGCTCCCCGTGAACGTGCAACACAAGGGCCAGGCTGTGAAGGGGGGCGGCCAGGCTCCCAAAGTTCCCCCGGCCCCTGTTAAGGCCGCCGACTCGGCGAAGTCCGCTCCGGCGAAGGGCAAAAAATAAAGCCCCGACCAGTGGTTGGGGTGAAGGGCAAGTCGCCGCCAATTGGCGAAACACCCTGACCAATGGTCAGGGCTCTGCACCGCGAACCTCTCCTCCCGCATTGTCTTCCTTTCCTCGGAGGTTCCGCCATGTCGCTCACTCGGGCCGATGTCGAAAAGGTCTCGCTCCTCGGCCGGCTGCGTCTCTCCGAAGCCGAGCTCGATACGATGACGACCCAACTCACGCGGGTCGTCGGTTACGTCGAACAGCTCCGCGAAGTCAACACCGACGGCATCCAGCCCATGGCGCATGCTGTCGAAATGCACAACGTCTTTCGCGACGACGCATTGGCGCCAAGCCTGCCCCGCGATGCGGCGCTTGCCAACGCTCCGAAGCGCGACAGCGAGTGCTATCGCGTGCCAGCAGTGCTTGGAGAATGACCAATGAGCAAATCCCAATGACCAATGATGGATCGTCCGCGCGCTTGGTCATTGGGATTTGCTCATTGGTCATTTGAAACTGCAGCGTATCATGTCCTTAACCGCTCATTCTGCCGCCGACCTCCTCCGCGACCTCGCGGCCCGCAAGGTTTCGTCAGTTGAGCTCGTCAATGCCTACGCCGAGCGCATCCGCCGACTCGACGGCCAGATCAAGGCGTTCTTGCACGTCGATTTCGACGCGGCCCTGGCGAGGGCCAAAGAGATCGACGGCCGCCGCGCGGCCGGCAAACCGGTCGGCAAACTCGGCGGCCTGCCAGTGGCCATCAAGGACGTCCTTTGCACGCAAGGCATCAAGACGACTTGTGCCAGCAAAATCCTGCAGAACTTCGTCCCCCCTTACGATGCGACGGTCGTGCGGAAGCTGAAGGAAGCCGACGCCGTGATCCTCGGCAAGACGAACATGGACGAGTTCGCGATGGGGGGCTCGACTGAGAACAGCGCCTATTTCAAGACCACCAATCCCTGGGACACGTCGCGCGTCCCCGGCGGCTCCAGCGGCGGAGCGGCGGCCTGCCTGGCGGCTGGCATGGCCCCGCTTTCGATCGGCACCGACACCGGCGGCTCGATCCGCCAACCGGCGGCCTTCTGCGGGGTCACCGGCATCAAGCCGACGTACGGCCGCGTCAGCCGCTATGGCCTCGTGGCCTTTGCCAGCTCGCTCGACCAGATTGGCCCGCTCGGTCGATCGGCCGAGGATTGTGCATTGTTGCTCGAAGCAATCGCCGGCCACGACCCGCGCGATTCGACAAGCGCCGATCTGCCCGTGCCAGAATACGCCAAATCGGTTAGCCAGCCGCTGGCGGGGCTGAAGCTCGGCCTGGTGCGCGAGTACTTTGGCAAGGGGCTCGACAGCGAAATCGAAGCCGCCGTGCGGGAGGCCGTGAAGGTCTATCAGTCGCTGGGCGCGACCGTCAAGGAACTTTCGATGCCGCATAGCAAATACGGCATCGCCACGTACTACATCATCGCCCCCAGTGAAGCGTCGAGTAACCTGGCCCGCTACGACGGCGTGCATTACGGCTATCGCACCGACGAAAAGGCGATGCTCGACGAATTGGCCGCCGAGCAGAAGAAGTACGAAGCCGAAAATAACACGAAAAAGCTGGCCGACCTGGATACCCCGCTCATCCGCCTGTATCGCAAAACGCGAGCCGAGGGTTTTGGCCCCGAAGTCAAGCGCCGCATCATGCTCGGCACCTACACGCTCAGCGCGGGCTACTACGATGCGTACTATCTCAAAGCCCTCAAAGTCCGCCGGCTGATTCGCCAGGATTACGACCGGGCCTTCGAGGAGGTCGATTTTCTAGTCGGACCGACCACGCCCAATCCGGCCTTCAAGCTGGGAGAGAAGACCGACGATCCGCTGGCGATGTACTTGGAGGACCTCTATACCGTCACGCTGAACCTGGCCGGCCTGGGCGGCATCAGCCTCCCCTGCGGCTTCACGAAGTCAGGACTGCCGATTGGCCTCCAACTGCAATGCCGCCCATTCGACGAAGAGCGCCTCTTGCGGGCCGCGGCCATGTATCAGCGGGCGACCGATTGGCACACCAAGCGTCCGACGATTGGCGGAAAGGAGTGACGTAGAGAGCCATGCCCGACCAACCTTACGACCTGATCGTCGGCCTGGAAACGCACGTCCAGCTCCTGACCCAGACCAAGCTCTTCTGCGGGTGCAGCACGAAATTTGGCGCTGCGCCCAACACGCAAACCTGCCCGGTCTGCATCGGACTGCCCGGCAGCCTTCCGGTAATGAATCGCAAGGCGTTCCGGCTGGGGCTGGTGGCCGCGATCGCTCTGAACTGCGAGATTCCCGAGTTCACCAAATGGGACCGCAAGCAGTACTACTACCCCGATCTGCCCAAGGGTTATCAGATCAGCCAGTACGACCTGCCGATGTCAAAAAGCGGCTGGCTCGAAATCAGCGATCCCAAAGGCCGCTTTGCCACGAAAAAGGTCGGCATCATCCGGGCCCACCTGGAGGAGGACGCGGGCAAAAGCCTGCACGATGAAGCGGCCGGCAAGGCGGACAGTCGGATCGACCTGAACCGCACGGGCACGCCGCTTTTGGAGATCGTCTCGGCCCCCGATATCCGCAGCACCGAGGAGACACGGGCCTATTTGACCGAGCTGAAGCTGCTCCTGACGTATCTGAATGTGTCGGATTGCAACATGCAGGAGGGCTCGCTGCGCGTGGATGCCAACGTCAATATCCACATCCAAACGCTGCAAGGAAAAATCGCCACGCCGATCGTCGAGATCAAGAATCTCAACAGCTTCCGCTTCATCGAGCGGGCTTTGGCCTACGAAGCCAAGCGGCAGTACGACGTCTGGCAAGAAACGGGCCGCAAGATGGGGGATCCGGGCACTTTCAAGCAGACTCGCGGCTGGGACGACGCCAAGGGGGTCACGTTCAGCCAGAGGGAGAAGGAAGAGTCGAGCGACTACCGCTATTTCCCCGATCCCGATCTGTGCCCGGTCATCACGCTGGCCGGAGATGTCCGGGAGGTGCGCGGCAGTCTGGCGGAGTTGCCCGCGGCGATGCGCCATCGGCTCGAGAAAAGTTACGGCATCACCCCGTACGACAGCGACGTGATCGTCGCTCAGGGACAGCCGCTCGTCACCTATTACGAAGAAGTGGCTAGGATCGGTGGCGACGGCAAAAAGGCGGCCAACTGGGTGACCCAGGAAGTCCTGCGGGTCCTGAATGAACAAGCCTGGTCGCTGGAGAAGTTTCCGCTGACCGCCGGGGCGTTGGGCGAACTGGTGAAGCTCGTGGTCGCAGGGGAAATCGAGATCACGCGGGCCAAGGAGGTCTTCAACGACATGGTGGCCCACAAACGATCAGCCGCCGAGTCGATGGCCGCCCTAGGAATCGGCAAAGTCGATTCATCGGAACTGGAAGCGATCTGCCGCGAGATCGTCGCCGCCAACCCGAAGATCGTGGCTGACGTGAAATCCGGCAAGCAACAAGCCGTCGGCGCCCTGGTCGGCCAGGCGAAGAAGAAGAACCCCAATGCCAATCCCAACGACGTGCGGCGGATTTGCCTGGAGATTATTGAGAGAATGTAGGACCGAGTTCTTGTGCCCGGCTGCGCGGGGGTAACATAGGAATAGAGGGCCCGGCTATGTCCACTGCACCCAGCAAACGCCGCTTCACGATCGCCGAATTCCTCGCCTTCGAAGAAGACTCGGTGGAAAAGCACGAATTCTACCAGGGCGAGATCTTTGCGATGGCCGGTGCGACGATCCGGCATAACGAGATTAGCGGCAATATCTTCGGGCAACTTCATTCACTGCTTCGCGGCAAGGGCTGCCGTCCCTATGGCAGCGATTTGCGCGTCCGAGTTCAGCAAGCGAATCTCTACACGTACACCGATACCGTGGTGATCTGCGGCCCCATCGAACGGGACAAAGACGATCCCGAAGCGGCCACCAATCCGCGAGTCATCTTCGAGGTGTTATCGAAGTCCACGGAAAGCTACGACCGTGGCAAGAAGTGGGAATTCTACCAGCTGCTGGATTCGCTGCGCGAGTACATCCTGGTCTCGCAGGAGGAAGCCAAGGTCACCCGCTATTTCCGCGAGGACGGCGGCCCGTGGCGATATGTGCTCGTCAGCGGGATCGAGGAGGCGCTAACGTTGGAGTCGCTCGGCTGCGAGCTGCCACTGGCCGACATCTATGACAACGTCACGTTCGGCCCGGAAGAATCCACAGACGCAGCGGAGTCTCATTGAAGGCCCCCAGTTGGTAGCCAACTCCTCACCTTTCCTTCAGTTCGGCGAGTTTCTTTACCAGCGGGTCGAGATACAACTCGCGATCCCCGGGGTGCGGAAACCCAATCTCACTCTCCCGCCGGATAGTCCATTCCAACGCTTCGATCTGCATTTGCCGAATCATTTTCTGCTGATGGTCAGACCACCATCGCCGCATTCCGTCGCGTGTTGTTTTGCCTTTTCGGGAATAGCTGTCGAGGTAGTCGTCCATCCCATGGAATTCACCGTCAGATCCACCGCGAACCTTATAGCCGCTTCGGCGGGGTTCAACTTGACGTTGAATGATCATCAAGCAGACTTCCCCAACGGAAAACCCTCTCAGGATTGCTGTGGGCAGCGATTGAGAGTACTCAGTGTCGTTCAAATGTTCGATGAGAATCGGAAAAGCATCCTTACCTAAGGCGATTAGCTTCTGCTCGGCCTCTTCAACGGCCTTTTGCCCCTGCCGGTCATACTCCGGTGGAAGTCTGACGAAAGGTTCCACTTTTGGGTTGAGGTCTTTGTTAGGCGACTTTAACTGGCGAATGAGCGACTCGGCAGTGGCGCGAATCGATTGATTTGTCTCGAGCGGCGGCTCGTGTGCTCGAACACCGATAAGTCCCGTTTGGACCAACAAGTAGAGCACAACGCGAAGTGCAATCGCTTGTCCCTTCATGATGTGCTACTCCATTGAGTTGCCCGCCAGCTCCCTCGCCCGCAGATTTCGAAACGACAGATCCGTCGTCGGGTCGTGCCCCTGGATCTGCAGCGTCCCTCTTTCCAGGCGCAGGCCGTCGCGCGGGTTCTTGTCGGGCTGGCGCTCGTCGGTCCAGTCGGTCACCTGGTAGCCGTTGACCCAGACGGACATGTGCGGGCCGGCTGCGATGATCGTCTTCGTGAACCACTCCTTGTCGTTGGCGTTCACGAGGCGGGCATTCACGCGGCGGAAGATGCCCCCCGTGCCACAATCGACCGGCTGCGTGCGGTCGCCGTTTTTGATGCCGTTGTGGATCTGGCTTTCGTAGCCGTTCATGAACTCGCCGGGAATGCAGCGGAAGAACAGTCCGCTGTTGAGGCTGGGAGCGTGGCTGATGCACTCGAGCTGCAGGACGAAGTCGCCGAACTGGGCCTCCGATTCGATGCAGCCGCGGCCCGTGCTCGTGACGTTGAGCTCGCCCTTTTCAGTGACGACAAACTTGCTCTTGCTTTCGGGATGCCCCTTCCAGCCGGCGAGGTCCTTGCCGTTAAACAGCGGCGCGAGGCCCAGCGGCTTGAGCTTGAGGTTCCTGAATTCGACCGCGCCCGTGTTGAGCTGCAAGCCAATCAGGCCGCGGCTAACCGGCGCGGGATCGACGTAGCTCAGGACTTCCTCGCCGTTGAGCTTGACCATCGCTTTCGGGCCGTCGAGCGTGACCTCGTACGACTGCCACTGGTCGGCTCGTTCGGGAACTTCCTTTCCTTTTTGCCGCTGGACGAAGCTGCCGGTGGGAAATGGATTGTCCGGCGGGGCGATGTTCAGCTCGTAGCATTTCGTCTTGATGTCGTCCATGCCCGGAACGGCTGCGGTGCGGAGGAAGATGCCGCTGTTGGTCCCCTTGGCCGCGCGAAACTCGGCCTTCAGAACATAGTTGTCAAAGGGGACCGTCGTGCACAGCAGTCCTTTTTCCCCGTCGCTGACGCGGATCGTGCCGTCGGTGACGCTCCAATTGGCCTTGCTCGCGGCCTTCCAGCCGAAGAGCGTCTGGCCGTCAAAGAGCGAGATCCAGCCGTCGGCGAGCTCCGCGTCGGTCAACGGCTTCTTGGGCTCGGTAGTTTTCGTTGCGGCTGCCTGTCCGGCGGCAGGTTGATTTGGAGCAGGAGCTGCCGCGGACGTGGTTTGACTCGGCGGCGCTACTACAGTGACCGCGACGGCGGCCGCAACATTGGGACCGCGCCGCGCCTCGCAACCCGCAAGCAGCGAGGCACAGACCACGGACAACAGGGAAATGCGGAGTAAGCAGCTCATTGGCAGGCACCAGGCGAGAGGGCAGGGGAGCAACCACAGGATTGGGCGCTCATTGTAGTCGCTGGTCGAGCCACTTTGTTGCGGTCCGCGACAGTCGGCAATTATATTGCCAGAATCGACTACGTCCGGTTTTCTGAACATGGCGACTACTCATGTCAACGCATCCGCAATATCCACAACCGGTTTACCCGCAACAATCATTCGCCAGTCCGCCGGCTGCCAATCCATTCGCCGACCAGCCGGTCAATCCCTACGCGTCGCCGCAGCAACCGGGTTACTACCCGCAGCAGTTGCCGCAGAAGCCCTCGCCATTTGCCGGGCTGTGGCGCGAGGGAAGCATTTTGGTAATGCACAAGCTCGCGCCGCTTCCCGACATCTGCGTCAAGAGCAATGAGCCAACGATGCAGCGCATTACTCGAAAGTTGCAGTGGCATAACCCGCTTCTGGCACTGACGATATTGATTGGCTGGCCGATCTATGTAGTTTTGGCAATCATCCTTACCAAACGGGCTACGATTCAATTGCCACTGACTGAGGAGTGGATTGCCCGCCGCCGCCGGCGGCTCTTAGTTGCATGGGGGGTGGGGCTGGTGTCGCTGGGCCTCATCGGGGGCGGGATTGCCCTGGCGGCCCAGATGGACGACCCCGGTTACCTCGCGCTCATGGGGCTGGGCATTGTCGGCGTATTGGCCGCGCTCATCGGCGGTCAGATGGCCGTGGGTATGGTCCGGGCCAAGCGAATGACGGACGAATACATCTGGCTCAAGGGTGTACATCCCGACTTTCTCGATCGTCTGGAGCCTTGGCCCTATCGCATTTGAGCGACGGGCCGCGATTGCGTGCTTGCGGTGCGCGTTATTCAGTCGCTTATGGCGTCAGCTACGCCGCAGCCGCGACGAAGCGTGGACACTGGTGCTTCACGCGACTGTTCCGCTTGGCCATCTGCGCAAGGGGGCTTAAAATTTGGGGCGATCGATCGCTTGCTTTTCCGCAAAGGTATCGCCATGTCCAGCCCACTATCCGGGCCGTCGAAAAAGAACACCAGTCTGAAGCGCGTGGCGATCCTGTTCGCCGGCGGGCCAGCCCCGGGCGCCAACGCCGTAATCTCGACCGCGGCCGCATCGTTCCTCCGCAACGACATGGAAGTACTGGGGATCTTGTACGGGTACTCGAATTTGGCTGAGTACACGCCGGAGAAGACGCTCGCTGAAGGCGAAGCGTATATCAAGCTGAACTCGAGCGTGCTCAAGCGAACGCGCAGCTCGCAGGGGATCATGATCGGCACGGCCCGCACAAATCCCGGCAAGAACATTTCTCACCCGCAACACTTTGACGACGCCAAACTGACCGCACCGCTGCGGCGAGTCTATGAGGGCCTGGTGTCGCTGGGGGTCGATGCCCTCGTGAGCATTGGCGGCGACGACACCCTCAAAACCGCGAACAAGTTCAAGCTATTTCAGGACCGCTTGCCGCAGGAGGCCAAGCGCATTCCGATCGTGCACTTACCGAAGACGATCGACAACGACTATATGGGAATCGACTTTACGTTCGGCTACTTCACGGCCGTGGAGATTCTCGCCGGAGAGATTCGCAACCTGCTGCACGACGCCGAGGCCAGCAAGGCCTATTTCCTGACGGAGACTATGGGACGTTCGGCGGGTTGGCTGTCGTACGGGGCGGCGATTGCCGGCGAAGCGAGCCTCGTGATCAGCGTCGAGGACATCATCGGCAGCTACCGCGTCAGCGAAACGACCACCGATCCCGACACTGGCGTTACGGAGACGCGCGAGGTGATGGACGTCGATCGGGTTGTGAATCGCATCGTGAAGACGATGACGGCTCGCGATGCGGAGGGGAAGCATTTTGGCGTGATTGTGCTCGCAGAAGGAATGGCCGAGCTCTTGCCGATGCGTTACCTCAAAGGCATTCCCCGCGACGAACACGGGCACATTTCGATCTCGCACGTGAATCTCGGCCGCATGTTCGCCAAACTGGTCAGCGACGCCTATAAGCAACAGACGGGCAAAAGCCGCAAGGTGACGGGGCTGCAGCTAGGCTACGAATCGCGGTGCGCGAAGCCGCAAGCGTTCGACGTGATGCTGGGGAGCCAGCTTGGCGTGGGAGCGTATCGGGCGCTCGTCGAAGAGGGGCTCAACGGCGTAATGGTTTCCGTGGTGGGGCAGTTGCAGTTGCACTTTGTCCCATTCGAGCGATTGATCGATCCGCACACGCTGATAACGGTCGTCCGCTACATCGACCCCAGTAGCGACTTCCACCGCCTGGCCCGGTTCCTTGAAACGAATGTGAACGAATAGGCGAACCTTCGCCCGCCGCCCCGCGTCTAGCCGCCGGCAGCCGACTTCTTACCCCGGTGGTATAGTAGGAGTATCAGCTTGCCGACGTTGCTCGCGGCTGGCTCTAAGTCCCGATTTTGCAAGTACTTTCGCCATGGCTAGTCTTCCCGCCGCCAAGCCGCCCCGCACGATGTTCCAGAAAATCTGGGACAGTCACCTTGTCCATGCTGAGGACGGAAAACAGGCGATTCTCTACATCGACCTTCAGCTCGTGCATGAGGTCACCAGTCCGCAGGCCTTCGAGGGGCTTCGTCTGGCGGGGAGAAAGGTGCGGCGGCCCGAGCTGACGGTCGCCACGCCCGATCACAATATCCCCACGACCGATCGCAGCCTGCCGATCGCCGATCCGATTTCGCTGCAGCAGGTCGAGACGCTCCGGAAGAATTGCCGCGAATTCGGCATCCGACTTTACGACATGAACGACATCCGCCAAGGGATCGTCCATGTCATCGGGCCGGAGCTGGGCCTTACGCAGCCGGGAATGACGATCGTCTGTGGCGACAGCCACACGGCGACTCATGGTGCCTTCGGAGCGCTGGCTTTTGGCATCGGCACGAGCGAGGTCGAGCATGTTCTGGCAACGCAGACGCTATTGCAGTCGCTGCCCAAGACGCTGGAGCTGCGAGTCGAGGGGCCGCTGCCGCGAGGTGTCACGGCGAAGGATATCATCCTGTATTTGATCGGGCAGATCACGACCGACGGGGGCACGGGTTACGTCATCGAGTACACGGGCGAGGCGATCCGCGGCCTGTCGATGGAAGAGCGGATGACGGTTTGCAATATGTCGATCGAGGCGGGCGCGCGGGCGGGCATGATCGCTCCCGATGAGAAAACCTACGAGTACATCCGCGGCCGCGAATTTGCACCCAAGGGAACCGATTATGAGGCGGCGGTCGCCCGCTGGAGGAATTTGCCGACCGACGCCGGCGCGAAGTACGACAAGTCACTCGTGTTCCAGGCCAAGAATATCTCCCCGCAAGTCACCTGGGGCACGAATCCCGGCCAGGTCGCGCCCGTGGTTGCCAAAATCCCCAGCCCCGGCGACTTCGCCGATCCGACCGAGCAAAAGACAACCGCCAGAGCCCTCGAATACATGGGACTGGCCGCCGGCACGCCGCTGACCGACGTGACGATCGACCGCGTCTTCATCGGCTCATGTACGAATGCTCGCATCGGCGACCTGCGAGCCGCGGCAGCGGTGGTGAAGGGTTACCACGTAGCCGGGAGAGTCCACGCGATGGTCGTCCCGGGCAGCGGACAGGTGAAGCGGCAGGCCGAGTCGGAGGGGCTCGACCGCATCTTCAAGGAGGCCGGCTTTGAATGGCGCGAGGCGGGCTGCTCGATGTGCCTGGCAATGAATCCCGACAAGCTGGAGCCGGGCGAGCGCTGCGCTTCGACCAGCAACCGCAACTTCGAAGGCCGGCAAGGCAAAGGGGGCCGCACGCACCTTGTTTCGCCGGCGATGGCTGCTGCCGCTGCGGTGGCGGGGCACTTTGTGGATGTGAGGGAGTGGGACTACAAAACGTAATGTTGAGGCTGTGCGTGTTCGCCTTTCGTGCTGAGTACTAGGTACTGAGTACTCAGTACGGAGTACCAACCATCGTATCGCGACACTTCATTCGCCATTTGACTTTCGACATTCGATCCTGCAATGCAACCATTTACTCAGCACACTGGCCTCGTCGCCACAATGGACCGGGCCAACGTCGATACCGACCAGATCATCCCCAAGCAGTTCCTCAAGCGCATCGAGCGGAGCGGCTATGGGCCGTTTTTGTTCTACGATTGGCGGTACAAGGACGACGGAAAGACACCGAATCCGGAATTCGAGCTCAACCAGCCGGCAGCGCAAGGCGCGTCGATCTTCGTGGCCCGCCGCAATTTCGGCTGCGGGTCGAGTCGCGAGCATGCGGTCTGGGCGATCGAGAACTACGGCTTTCGGGTCGTGATCGCGCCGTCCTTTGCCGACATTTTCTACAGCAACTGCTTCAAGAACGGCGTCTTGCCGATTCGACTGAGCGAGGAGCAGGTCGAGAACCTCTTTCAGCGGGCGTCGAAGCCGGGCTACCGGCTGACCGTCGATTTGAAGGCCTGCCGCATTGCTGACTCGCAGGGCCTTTCGCTGCCATTTCAGGTTGAGGAGGCCCGCCGCCACAATCTGCTCAATGGGCTGGACGACATTGCCTTGACACTCCAGCACGAGGCCAAGATCTCCGCCTTCGAGCGGAGCCGCCGGATGGCGGTTTGAGCTTCGTTCCTACTTGCCCCTTCGATTGGCGTAGGCAAGAATGCTGGGACTTCGATTCCCACCTCGTGATCCGCCTGCGGTACGCCTGCGCTAATTTTGGAGCCAGCCGATGCGTCGTTGCTTGTGTTGTCTCGTACTGCTATTAACACCGGTCATTGGGCGGTTTGCCGCGTCTTCTGACTCACAACTAGGCACGCCGCCTCGCGGCCTGAAGCCGCTCACGGCTCCTGCCGACAATCCCCTTACGGCGGAAAAGGTCGAGCTGGGGAAGCAGCTCTATTTCGACAAGCGCTTGTCGCGTGATGACACGATTAGCTGCGCGAGCTGCCACGACCCGAAGAAGGGGTGGTCGAACGGTGAAGCATTTGCCACTGGCGTGCGAGGGCAGGTCGGCGGCCGCAGTGCTCCGACCATCATGAATGCAGCCTATTCGGAATTGCAATTCTGGGACGGCCGCGCGCTGGCCCTGGAGGGACAGGCTCTGGGACCGATCCAGAATCCGATCGAAATGGACATGTCGCTCGACGAAGTTGTCGCGAAGCTCAATAAGATCGACGGTTATCGGGCCGCCTTCCGCAAGGTGTTCAACACGGACGTCACCTCCGACGGCATCGCCAAGGCGATCGCCTCGTTCGAACGGACAGTTCTTTCTGGTGACGCTCCTTACGACCGTTTCAAGGCGGGCGACAAGTCGGCGCTGTCCGAGTCGGCTCAGCGGGGCATGAAGGTGTTCTTCGGAAAGGGACAGTGTTCTTCGTGTCACACCGGGCACACGTTCACGGACCTCTCGTTCCACAACATCGGCGTCGGACAGGAGAAAGAGAAGCCCGATCTGGGCCGGTACGAAGTCACGAAGGTGCTCGGCGACAAAGGGGGCTTCAAAACCGCGACGCTTCGCGACATCAGCCGTTCCGCGCCTTACATGCACGACGGGCGTTTTAAAACACTGGCGGAGGTCGTGGACTATTACGACAAAGGGGGCTTCAACAACCCGCAGCTCGACGAAGGAATTTTCGCCCTCAAGCTGACAACGCAAGAGAAGGCCGATCTTGTGGCGTTTTTGACCGAAGGTCTGACGAGCGCGTCGTATCCCGATATTGCTCCGCCGAAATTGCCATAGCCCCACCTTCGTACGGACTTGCAGTCCGTGCATGGACACATTTTCGTCTTGATCCCACCGACAATCGCACCACGGACGGGCTACAATTCCGTCCTACTTTCCCCACGGAGAATCACAGCCATGAATCGCACGCTCGCGAGCATTTGTTTCGGACTGGTCGCAAGCTGGTCCCTGGCGGCCGTTGCCCAGGAAGCCAAAGTCGAAACGGTCGTCGGCGGCCTTTCCAATCCCTGCGGCGTGGCCGTTCAGCCGGAGACAGGACATGTCTTTCTTTCCGACAGTGCGCTGGGACGCGTCGTGCGGGTGGTGGATGGAAAGCTGGAGGACGTGATCACCGGCTTCCCGAAGGATGTGTTCGGCAAAGGCCCGTTTTATGACATTGGCCCGCTAGGGCTTGTGTTTCTCGATAAGAACACGCTCGTCGTGGGCGACGGGGGTTTCAAGGACGGCGAGGAGTGCATTCGCGTCTATACGGTTCCCGAGGCCGGCAAACCGGCCCTCAACTTCGACAAGGACGCCAAGGCCAAGAGCGGCCCGCTGACTCCGGCAGAAGGAGTGCTTGGCGAAGGGAATCTTTACGGGCTGGCAGCAACCAAGTCGGCGATTTATGTGACCTGCAACGGCGACGACACGAAGGGCTGGGTCGCCAAGGCCGATCTCACCGGCTCGAAGCTCGGCAAGTTGGAGCGGTACATCGCGACCAAGGAAGCGGTCGAGGTCGATGCGCCGGTCGCCATTACGATCAGCGAGCGGGGCGAGATCGTCGTGGGGCAGTTTGGCGAGAACAACAAGCCGCACGACAGCCTCCTGACGTTCTATAGTGCCAAGACCGGCATGAAGATCATGAACCTGGAAACTGGCCTCTACGACATCACCGCGCTGGCTTATTCGCCGAAGTCGAAGCTCCTGTATGCAACCGATTTTGCCTGGATGGCCGAGAGCGAGGGGGGCCTGTTCCGGCTCGACGCCGCCGATCGAAGGAGCGCTGCCACGGCGGTCAAGGCGGTGAAGATCGCCCCGCTGGACAAGCCGACTGCGATGGCGTTCGCTCCCGACGGGACGCTCTACATCACGGTCATCGGGCCGAAAAAGGCCGACGAGAACGCGCCGAAGGATGGGAAGCTGTTGAAGATCGCGCCGGGGTTGTAGGGTACGGTGCTGCATTCCGGGAGGGCGAAGCTCACGCTGAGCCGCGCCCTCCCCTTTTCGCTACCCTTCGCGCTTATTTCGCTTCCTTCTTGAGCAGGCAGCCGACGATGAACCAGCCGTCGCGCTCGCTCTGGACATAGGAGCCGCCGGGGCCAAAGTACTTGCTGACCTTCTCGAATTCCGGCAGCTTCGAGCCGTCGATGGCCTGCTTCCGCAACGCGCCCGGCTCTTTCGGCTGGGCCATTAAGCCGTTCAAGACTCGGGCGAGGAGCGTTTCCGACTGCGGCAATTTATTCTGCTTCACCAGCTCGAAGGTCGCACGGTAGGCTTCATCGGTCCGACTGAAGAAGCGGAAGCTGTCGAGATTGGAGCCCAGCCGCTGAAGCTCGGTCGTGACGCGGACAAAGTCGGTCTCGGCGGCCAGGCCCTTGTGCGTCCCCTGCCGTTCGATGAACTCGGTGATGAAATCGACGTGCGTCGAGACGATCAGATGGCCGTCGAACACGGTGAGGGCCATGTTCGGCAGCACGGGCGCGGTTTCCTCATCCGCCGCGGCTTCTTCTTCGACCTCCTTCTTGCTGACAAAGTCGGCCCCTTCGATCATCAGCTCGGTGTCTTCGGCAATTCCCTCTTCCTGGGTCAGCTCCCAGATGATCTGCCCCTTGATGACCCGCTTTTTGGCCGCCGGGTCATGGGCGAAAGCCTTTTCGAGGGCCTTCGCGACGATTTCGGGCCGCTTCACCTCGACCAGTCCCAGCAGCCGTTCGCTCTTCAGATCGACCGGCACTTTCACGTCGGACATGATCGTGACCCGCTCGCCCAGCAGATCGACCAGCTCTTTGCGAATATTGATCTTGGGGCCGTTAGGGTCGTTTTCGAGGTTGAGCCAGATGTCTTTGAAGACGCCCGTGTCGCCAGCAATCGCATCGACCAGCGTCTCAGACAGCTCAAAGGCGTCCTTCAGCTTCATATTGAAGGTGAGGTAGCTGGCCACGTCGGGCAGAACCCATTTCTGCGGATCGAGGTCGGTTGGCTGCGTGGAATTGGGGAAGTCGAGCATCCGCATCGCCAACTTGTACTTGTCCTTGGATCGCTCGCCCACACCGCCGGGGGCATAGATATACGTGCGATGCAGGACCTCCTCGTTTCCGGTAGCGAAGAAGACGTAACCACCCAGTCCCTGGATTGCCGTGAAGCCCTGCTCCCGGAGAATCTTGATCAGGTCGTTGCCGCGCTTGCGACGGCCTCCCTGCATGGCCCGGCTTACCTCGGCATAGCCGAACGGTTCGATGAACCAGCGGACTTGTTGCTTCATGCCGGCGGCGGCATCGTTGTTCCGCTTCATGGCCGACTTGAAGGCCTCGACTGAGGCGAGCGAGGGCATGCCAGCGCCGCCAAAGCGGCCCGCGATCTCCGTCGCAATGGTCAAGTTGTCGGTCGCGACCAGCACCTCGTCCCTGATGAAGTAGTAAGCCACTTCCGGCACTTTGGCGCCCGCGGTGAGCTGGTGTGTATAGACGACCATATCCACGCCGCCAGCCTTAAGCGTTGAGCGGGTGGCGCCGTTGGCCTTCTGGTTGACAGCAACTTTGGCCAGCAGGGCGTCGGCCTTGTCGCGCTTGCCCGTAATATCGACGAGCAGCACCGTCGCGTGCGATGTCTTGTCCTTGGCGTCGGGCTGCACGAGGGCCAGTGCTACCTCGCCGCCGTACACGCCATCCATGTCGGCCCACTTGAGGCCCATCCGCTTGCCGGCCTTCTCGAGCTTCTTCCCAATCTGGTCCTTCATATCGTCGATGAACGGCTTCATCACCGGATCGTTGACCAATTCGCCGAGTTGGGTCTCGCGAAACTTGGCGCGCACGTCATCGACGTCATTGGTGGCGATGTACGCCTTGGTGGTGGCTGGCAAGAGCGATTCGCTGGTGGGAGCCGCCCAGGCGCCCGCGGCAAAGGACAGCACGACGAGAATCGAACCGAACCGACGGAAGGCGGAATGCGCCACGAGATGTCTCCTTCGCAGGAACCCCTTCGGGAGAGGGGCCGATGGCGAGTTGTGTCGCAGGTGGGTTTGCGGGCGGCTTTGCGAAGCGGCAGGGCTGGGGAATCCAGCCGTATCAGGCGAGACGCATCGCGCAGCGAATGAATTCCATATCGGCAATCCTGTCGCCCGAAACAAACAGCCTGACCGATTCTCCCATTTTCACGGAATGCCGCTCGACAGGCCGTGCCCCGATCATACGAAGGGGTGGCAAAATGGTAAAGCGGCGTTGACGGTGCGGACTGGGCCAGATGTCCACCTGACCATGACGGCGTCCTGCCGCGCTAGCGAGTCCGCTACGGCGCGGTGCCAGCCAACAGCCGGTAGTTGTTCACATTCCGTGCCAATTCGTCAGGCGCCAGGCAGCGGTGATAGATTGCCAGGGCCTCGATCGTCCCGCGCCAGGGAGCATTGCCATTGCGACCCGCGCCAATCAGCAGGGTGGCGGGGGTCCACGTCGCCAGCGAGCCATGCAGCACTTGGGTCGTGGGTATCGCCTGGCCATCGCAATAGGCGGTCAATTGCCCGCTGCTGTAGGTGATGGCCAGGTGGATCGGCCGATCTGACCGGAGAGTCGTCGGCAATTTGAACTTAAAGGGCTCCGGCGGCGCTGGCTCGTCGGTACGCAGGACGAACGACAGTTCATCGCCTACCTGCGACAACAGGAAATTGTCGTGCCCGTCGTCGGCCGCAAGACCAACGATCCGCGCTGGCTCCTGGGCGTCGGCTTGTGCCGAGCTAAAGACTAGTTCCAGCGAGAATTCGTCGCTCCCCTGGCTGACCGCAACGATGTCGTGCCCGTCGTCCAGCGAGTGAAAGTAGCCGCCGGTCAGCTCCAGCGCATCGGTGAACTCGTTCACCGCCGAGCTGCCGACGCTGGTGAGAGGCGAGGAATACCAATTGCCTGTCGCGGGGTTGCGGGCCCGCGGCACGCGGCGCACGAACGGATCGAATGCGTAGGCCAACTCGTCGGTGATGGCCGGCCACGCGACTGGCCGGAAATCGAGGAGTGTGTCGCTTGCCAATCCGCTTTGATTGGCGGCAACGTCGATCGAGTCGCGCTGGGCGAGGCGATCGAGCCGCACGAGTCCCTCGGTCACCTCCAGGAGCGTATCGTCGCTGGTCACGGTGATGTGGAGCTGCGTTCCCATCACGACGGCGACGGCGTGCGGCGTGGCAAACTCCATCGCCCCCGCCGTTTGCTTGGCCACCGTGGCCCAAACATCGCCGCGGTCGATGGTCATCCGTTTGGCGCCGGTCTGACGCTCGATGTCCAGCGTCAGGTGCGAGCCGCTGCCGATGCGGACCTGCGTCTTGTCGTCGTATGCGATCGTGAGCGAGCTGCCCGCAGGCGTTTCAATCCGTTGCCCGGAGAACAGCGTGGCCGACGGGACAAGGGGACCAGTGGTCTGATTCTCGGTGGCAGTGACACCTCCTTCAACTGCGACGACCCTCGCAACCGGCTTCGGCTCGCCTGGCAGCCAGCGCGGAAGGAGGAAGAATCCCGCCACGACCGCGACCAGCGACAGGGCCAGCGCCGCTCGCACCCAGGTCGAATTGCCCGACCAACGCGAGGGGCGTTCAAACTGGGCCGTGGCCAGCTCGCGCAGCTCGGCGACCTGGTTATCGATCTCGTCTTCCGATCGTTCAAAGTCGGCGATTCGCTGCTGAACCTGGGCCAGAAAGTTCCGCCGATCGACCGTCATCTTCTGCGCTAAAAGGTCATCGACGATCAACTGCTCGCGCACCGCCGCCACACGCGCCGGCTCGGCCCGGAGGCCAGCGATCAACTCGTCGAGCTCAGCAGGCGCGAGCTCGGAGCAATCGTCGAGGAAGCGGTTGATAAGCGAATCCAGCGTTGTCATTTTCCGGGCCAGTTTTGAGTCTTCTGCTAGTCAAGACAGAGAGACAGAGGGAAAGAGCGACGGAGAGACTTCTGAACCCCCTCGGCGATCTCGGTCTCACTGTTTCGCCGTCACTGAGTCGCTCTGTCTCTCAGTCCCTCCGTCTCTCAGTCCCTCTTTCAATTCTCCTCCACTGCCAGGTTCTTCGTTATGCAATTCTTCAGCGTCGCCCGGATGCGAAACAGGGCCACCCGCACTGCTTCGGGCGACGTATTCAGCCGCTGGGCGATGGTCTGGCTGGGCAGCTCTTGTTCGTAGCGCAGGGCGAGCATCCGGCGGCTCTCGGGAGCCAATTTCTCGTAGCAGCCGTCGAGGGCCCGGCGGATCGGCCCTTCGGCGAGGCCCGGCGGCCCCTCTTGCTCGGCCCGCAGGAAAATTTCCACAAGTGCCTCGCGCTGCAAGCGATTGCGGCGGCTCGTGCGACGGAAGTAGTTCAGGCACAAATTGCGGGCGATCCCCTTGAGCCATTGCTTTGGATGCACCTCGGCCGGCACGCGGTCGAAGAAGCGATAGAGCTCCAGATAGACATCCTGGGCAACGTCATCCACGTCGTGGCGCGGCACTCCCATCCCCGCGATGTAGGCCCGGATGTGGGCCTGCGTGTCGCGGACGATTGATTCGTAATCGAGTTGTGGATCGGAATGCTCAGACATCGTTCGCTACCGGGTGCAGTTTGGCTGAATATGCATGCCGCAAAATTTTTCCGCGCTGCGTCACAAATCGACGCAAACCATTTCCCGATAATGACTTCGGAAAAGGATTTTGATCCCGTCGTTATGCAAGTTATGCAGGTTATGCAGTTCAAGGACCGCGCTCGCCCGATTCCTCTGCCCTGGCCACCCCCCGTCAGGTCACCCGCTTGGACCATTGCTCAATGGTAAGTGGTCCGCGCCGAGAGACGCGTTACCACGCCACGTTTCCCGTTGGACCACACCCCGCTCGACTGCGTCGCATACCGAATTGGCTCATATCAGCCAGATCTTTTCGCCGACCGTCCCGGCCCTAACGCGCTTCATTAAGCCTAAACGCAGCAATGACTTACAGCGTCCTTCGACCGCCTTTTAGGCGCTAATAATATGAGCCGTATTACCGCTCATGCCTTTGCTTCGGGCTGACACTTTTTGTCCCTCGCTAGGGGCTGCCCTATGATCGGTCCTTGCCAAACTGGCAGGTCCCCGCGCCAAATGGCTTAGCAGATGCAAATTTCATACCAATGTACACTATCCATTGATCAAATGAGACATTCGCGCGCTGACCTTGAATTGGACCGCCATAAATTGGCCCACGTCAGTCCGGTGGGAGCAAATGGCGTCGAGGATTGGGGCCGCAATTCTGGAGAAGGATCTTCGGAAATCCGTGTCGGGAAAGAGGTTCGGATGGCGTTTTTGATGGTTGAGCAAGAAGCGCAGAGCCCAAGGAGCGCTCGTGCGTACTCCACAGTGCGGGATCAGGCAAATAGCCGCCGCTGGTCGTCGGTGTCAGCGGGAGGCGGAAGCTGGAGGTGCTCATAGGCTTTGGAAGTGACGACTCGACCGCGGGGTGTCCGGACGAGCAATTCGCTCCGAAGCAGATAGGGCTCGACCTCGTCGGTTAGCGTGTCGGGCGAGAGGTTCATCGTGTGGGCGATTGCCTCGACGCCAGCCGGACCTCCGGCGAAGACGCGGATGATCGTTTCCAGGTAGCCCCGGTCTTGTTTGTCGAGACCCAGCACATCGATGCCGGCCATGGCGAGTGCGGCCCGCGCGACGTCGAGTGTCACAATGCCGTCCGCCTGGCTGTCGGCGTAGTCGCGGACCCAGCGGAGGCGGTTGTTGGCGATGCGCGGCGTATCGCGGCTGCGGCGGGCGATTTCGCTGGCAGCCTCCTCGTGCAATTTGACGTTCAGCTTGTTGGCGGATCGGCGGACGATCTCGGTCAGCTCCGGAAGGCTGTAGAAGCCAAGATGTTCGCGGGTCGCGAATCGATCGCGAAGTGGAGCCGAGAGCATGCCGGCCCGGGTCGTGGCGCCGATGAGTGTAAAGCGTTTGAGGCGGAGGTTGATCGTGCGGGCATTGATCCCATCACCCAGCACGATGTCGAGGCGGAAGTCCTCCATCGCCGTGTAGAGATATTCCTCGACAGCCTTTGGGAGCCGATGGATTTCGTCGATGAACAAGACGGTGTGTTCTTCGAGGTTGGTGAGATATGGAATCAGGTCCTTGGGGGCCTTGATGCCGGGGCCGCTCGCGGTGACCAAAGGGACGCCCAGTTCGCGCGGAATGCAGTTGGCAAAGGTCGTCTTGCCCAAGCCGGGTGGGCCGTCAAAGAGGATGTGCCCCAGCGATTCGCCCCGCTTGCGGGCCGCATCGACCACGATATTCAGCCGCTCGATCACGTCCCTCTGGCCGACCATCTCGACGATCCGCTGGGGTCGCAGGTCGCGCTGGAAATCGTCGTCAGGCGGCGGCGGCGCAGAGAGAATTGCTTCGCGGGGCATGGGGTTAACCAATGACGATCACAAATGGCCACCGGCCAATGTAGCAGAGGGGGGCCGCGGCTGACCATGCGACTTGAAGTGCCGCGGCCAAAGTGTCGCGCGCAACGCGATGCGGTCAATCCGCGTCGATTGCTGGTGAGAGGTGTACTTCCAGAGCGCGGTGGCATACACTCATTGGTCGGGTTTTTGCAGGCGGTTCCATTCGCGAGTCGGAGTTAAGCGCAGGTAGGTTATGGAATCGCGGCCAGCCACAATCGACGTCCCGCGCGGCAAGTCGGACGAGCCGTGTCCCAGTGACGACGACATTCTGGCGTACTTGCCGGACGAGCATTCCGGACCCACCGCCGAATCAATTGCTGCCCACCTTGCAACCTGTGTGATTTGCCAGTCGCGCGTCAGCACTCTGCGACAACGGCTTTCCGATCTGCAGCCGCCCGCAAGGCCAACGGAGCGAGCTACTGCCGCCAACGATGAGCCCTCGCGGTCAGAACGGCCGACGGTGGTGCTGAGGGAAATCAAGCCGCGACTGCCCCGGCGGCTGAACGAGTATGAACTGGTCGAGCCGATTGGCCGTGGCGGCATGGGGCTGGTTTATCGTGCCAGGCATGTGCTCTTGCAGCGGACGGTTGCGATCAAGGTGCTCCTGCATCTGGCCCTGGCCGACGAAAAGGCGGTGCGGCGGATGCGGCGCGAATCGGCGGCAGCGGGCCGCGTGCAGCATCCGAACATTGTCTATGCGACCGATGCGGGCGAGAGTGACGGCGTCCACTTTCTCGTCATGGAGTTCGTGCAGGGGATCGACCTGAGCAAGCTGGTCGCCGTGGCAAATCCGCTGTCCGTGGCCGATGCCTGTGAGATCATGCGGCAGGCGGCGCTCGGGCTGGCCCACATTGCCAAATGCGGCCTGGTTCATCGCGACCTGAAGCCGTCGAACATGATGCTCGCCAGCGATGGCACCGTGAAGATTCTCGATCTGGGCCTGGCCTTGCTGCGCGAGGAGCAATTGAACGATGGCGAAACGCCGACGCAGTCGGGCTATCTGCTGGGCACTGCGGACTATGTCGCCCCGGAGCAATTGCTTGACTCGCACGACGCGGACGTGCGATCCGATCTGTACAGCCTGGGCTGCTCCCTGTTCAAACTCCTCAGTGGACAGGCCCCCTTTGGCGGCTCCGAGCATGGCAGCGTCGCCAGGAAGCTCACCGCGCATCAGCACGACGCTCCTCCCGCGATTGCTGAGCTCCGGCCCGACGTGCCTCCTGAAGTTGCCGCGGTGCTCGACCGGCTCCTGGCCAAGCGACCTGGCGATCGCTTTCAAACGCCGATGGAACTGGTCGAAGCCCTGACGCCACTAGCGAAAGGAGCCAACCTTGAGGCGCTCTGTGCGACGGCCCGAGAACGGGCTGAACTCGACGGACTTCCGATGCCGCAGCCTTCATGGACGCCGCGCCCGACGGAGGCCAGCACACAGGCGCGCGGAGCAACCCCCACGCCCAGCCCCATTCCGGGCCTGGCCGCGGCGTGGCCCCCCTGGATTTGGCCCGTGTCGATTGCAATCGGCGCACTCGCCGTGTCGATCGCGCTGGTGGCCGTCGCGCCCTGGCGGAATCGATCACTCACGCAGGTGCCGCCGGTCCTTACGATCCTGATGCCGGCGGACTCACCGCCGCAATTTGGTTTGTATAACCTGGGCACGGCACCCCGGGAATTCATCTGGCCAGGATACGTCAAGTCACCTTTTCCGCCCCAGTACGACCCTGGCACCGATCGGCTGACGGTGCTGTCGGAGAATTTCCAACTCATCCAGATGGGCTATTACGATGGTCGTCCGGCGACGTTTTCGATCGACATCGAGCAGCGACCCTGGCACGGCGACGCCGGGCTGTTTTTCAACCTGCACCTGAAGGACACGGGCAAGAGCCCGAAAGTGGCGGCCTTCACTCCCATCTTTTTCCAGTACCACCCCGGCGTGAAATCCGAGCACATGCAAGTCAGGATGACCAACGCCTGGATTGGAATTCAGCCGCTCGCCTTTGAACATGCGTTCGAGCGCGGCGAAGAGATCGAGTTTCCCAGCAAGCGCCTGCGACTGAGCGTGACCGCCAACCGCAATGGCGTTCGGCGGATCGCCGTGAACGGCCAGCCGGTTCCAGAGCTTACCGACGAACCGGCCCGCTCGCGCTACGAATCTCGTGACTTGAAGGGCGTGTGGGGCCTCTACAGTATTCAGACTAACAAGCTGCTTTCGCCAACCTGGTTCAGCAACCTCGAAGTGTCACCTGCGGAGGAACCACCCCCTGCCGACGATCAGAATCGTGTTCCCTAGCGGAGGGCCCGCCCCGGTCAATGGCGGCTGGGGAAGAGTCCATCTATTTCCGGCATGGCGCCAATACGTGGAAAATCAATGCCGAGGAAGCCAGGGCGCGATTGCCGGTCACTTCGCACGTGCCGATCGCCCCTGACGATTTGAACGTATTTCGGCAACTCCGCCAGCGACTGCAATAGGCCGCTGGGCATTGAAGCGTGGCTCTTTGCGCCACCCATTTGGCGTGCTGCGCTGTCTTGAGCGCGCTCGTACGTTCGGGTCGTTCCTTGCCATGCGCCGTCAGGCTCGCCAGAATCAGTGGCGCGCCCTTCACACCAAGACGCGCAGGGAGTTTCCATGACGGTCCTCAGTCTGGCCAGCAAAGGCGAGTCCTATCAGATTGAAGTCCTGCACGGCGAACGGTTGCAGCACAGCTTCATGCTCTGCGGTCGGGCCGTGCTCGGGCGGCAGCTCAACCCACGCGAGGCGCAGTGGCAACTGGCGCGGCACGAGGCGAGCGGAGACGACCGGATGGCGATCGCGGCCTTTTCCGACGTGCGGGTTTCGCGTCGGCAGTTGCAACTGGTGCCCGTGGCGAGTGGCATCGAAGTGGAAAACACTTCGACGAATCCAGTCCTGATCGATCACCGCGCCGAGCTGGCTCCCGGCGCCCGGCGTGTGCTCACCGCGCCGTGTCGCCTGGCCTTTGGTCCCGACGCGTCGTACGTCGTGGCGGTTTGGCCGGGCGACACGAGCGCGCTCGAAATGCACACTTTGCCTCACCAGGCGCCCGCCCCTACACCCGATGCGACCGACGAAGGGCTGACGGCCCTGGCCCCGCTCATCTTGTCGGAGAAGGACACGGAGGCGGTGCGCGTCTGGCTCAAGGCGATCACGGAAGTGCTGCGCAGCGCGACGGGCGCCAACGACTTCTTGCAACGGGCAGTGCGGCGGGTCGTCAGTCTGATGCGATTCGACGCGGCCCGCGTCCTCATGCTCCAGGACGGGCAGTGGGCCTGCCAGGCCGAGCATTGCCGAAACGTCGATCGCACCGGTTCCACGAGCGTCGCCAGCCAGCGCATTCTCCGGCGGACCCGCGACGAGCGGCGAACCATCTGGCAGGATGTGGCCCAATTGCCCGCCGGCGATTTCAGCCAGGCCGGCGTATCCGCGATCATCTCGTCCCCCATTCGCAACCGGCAGGGCGAGGTGATCGGCGCCCTCTATGCCGACCGCCGGGCGGCAAGCGGTCCAGCGGACGTGAAAATCAGCTCAGCCGAGGCGATGCTCGTCGAAACGTTGGCCTTCGGCATCGCCGCGGGTCTGGAGCGCACGCGGCAGGATGAGGAGCTCGTCGAGCAGCGCGTGCGGTTTGGACAGTTTTTCGGCGCCGCACTGGGCGAGCAGCTGGCAGCCAATCCGTCTTTGCTCGACAGCAAGGACGCCGAAGTGACGGTGCTCGTAGTTGATATCCGTGGATTCTCGGGGATCAGCGAGCGTGTCGGGACCGAGCGCTCGCTTGCCTGGATTCGCGATACGCTCGACGTGCTCACCAGCATCGTCATGACCCATGGGGGCGTCGTAGTCGATTACGTGGGCGATGAAATGATGGCAATGTGGGGCGCGCCAGTGCCGCAGCCCGACCAGGCCCGCCGCGCCGGCCAGGCTGCCCTGGAAATGCTCGTCGCCCTGGGCCCACATGACGAGAAATGGAAGCCTCTCATCGGCGAGGCGACGCGAGTCGGTATCGGCATTCACAGCGGCACCGCTCAGGTCGGCAACGTTGGTTCGCGGCGGAAATTCAAATACGGTCCGCTGGGGCACACCGTCAATCTGGCCAGTCGCTTACAGGGAGCGACCAGGCATCTGCAAACAACGGTCCTGGCAAGCATGGCGTCGCACCACGCTCTCGGCCCGGGCTTTATTACTCGGCGGCTGGGGGCGATCGGCGTGCAAAACATCGAGGCCCCGGTAGATGTGTACGAATTGCGATTGGCCAGCGATGACCGCAGCCGCACGCTCTGCGAGCTCTATGAGAAAGCACTCGCGGAGTTTGAGGCCCAGGAATTCCGCCGGGCGGCACGGACGCTCGGGGACTATCTGCCCAACTATCAAGACGATGGCCCGTCGCACATCCTGCTCTGGCGGGCCGTGAATTGGCTGGTTCATCCCGAGCCGGCATTTGATCGTGCGTGGAAACTACCGGGAAAGTAAGTGGTGGGCAGGGTCGGCTTGCCGAACCGGCCAGGCGGCGCCACATTGATGAATCTCCCTCTGTGGATCGGTTGTGCGAGCTAGGTTTGGAGAGCCAGCACATGCCGGGACCAGATATCCTTGAGACAATTCTGCCATGGCGATGCCCACCGATCCCTTCAGCACACTGACAGTCGATCCGCGAGACAACTTGGCTGGCGAGCGGTATCGCATTCTTCGGCCTCATGCGCGCGGCGGACTGGGAGAGGTGTTCGTCGCGCAAGACTCAGAGCTGTCGCGTGAGGTAGCTCTCAAGCGGATGCAGTCGCACCTGTCCCACGATGCGGCGAGCCGAGATCGATTCGTACGCGAAGCCGAGATTACCGGCGGCCTCGAACACCCTGGGATCGTGCCTGTGTACGGCCTGGGAACGCAATCCGATGGGCGGCCGTATTATGCCATGCGTTTCATTCGAGGCGAGACGCTGAAGGATGTCATCGGCCAGTTTCATACAGCAGAGGCGCAGTGCCACGATTTGAGCGTTCGATCGGTGGAGTTGCGGAGACTTCTCACGCACCTGCTCGAGGCCTGTCGGGCGACCGAGTATGCCCATAGTCGCGGCGTTGTCCATCGCGACCTGAAACCGAGCAACATCATGGTGGGCAAATATGGCGAGACCCTTGTGGTTGATTGGGGAATGGCGAAGGTGGCGGGCAGTGACGACTTTGCTGCACGCGGTGGATTGTCCAGCGAGCCGCTCCTCCGGCCGCGATCGGGAAGCACTTCGGAGCCGACCGCAATGGGCAAAGCCCTCGGCACCCCGGCCTATATGAGCCCGGAGCAGGCGGCTGGGCGGATCGACCTCGTCGGTGCGCGGAGCGACGTATATAGTCTCGGCGCGACGATGTATGAGATTCTGACCGGCCGGGCCCCAGTCCAAGGCGAGACGGTCGATGAATTGCTGAGGCGCGCCGAGCGGGGAGAGTTTCCCAAGCCGAGGGAGGCAAGATCAGGTGTGCCCGGCTGCCTCCAGTCGATCTGCCTTAAAGCGATGGCCCGTGAACCGGACGACCGCTATCCGTCGGCGGGCGCACTGGCGGCTGATCTCGAGCGGTGGCTGGCTGATGAACCGACCGAGGCCCATCGCGAGCGATGGTCGGAGCGCGTTGACCGATTCCTGCGGCGTCACCGAGCCTGGGCTCAAGCCGCGGTCATTGGGATCATTGTGGTAGCGATCGTTTCGTGGATCGGACTGGTCGCAGTGAATAGTCAGCGCCAACTCGTTGTGCAGGAGCGCGCCAAGGAACATCAAGCCCGCAACCTGGCCAAGCGAGCCGTCGATCGCTACGAAGATGCAGTGGAGCGGCTCGAGAAACTTGCCAATCGGCCGGAGCTGTCGGTGCTCCGCGAATCGGGTGAGTACCGTGAGCTCCTCGATTCGCTGCGGGAATCGAAGGCGACTATCCTGGACGAATAGGCATCCAAGCGGCAAGCTGCCGATTCGCGCTTGGGAAGCCGTCGCCGCGCGGTACAATCGCCTCGCACGGAGGTTGGGGAATTTGACATGCTGCAAATCACGCTGACCAACGAACGGCAGCGTCGGCAAATCACGCACGAAGGGAGCCCGCTGGAATTCGGCCGCCTCCCCAAGGCGAATTGCGACAATCAAATCGTCATCGATGACCCCTACACGTCGCGCGAGCAAGTGCGGCTGGAGGAACTCGATAGCGGCGACGTGCGCGTGGTGAACCTGGGTTCGCCAATCACGTTGCCCGATGGATCGAAGTTGCCAAGCGGCCAGACGATGAACCTGATTGTGCCGGCGCGGATCGCGTTCGGGATGACCGCGCTGGAACTCAGCGTCGTGCCCAAAGATCAGTTCACCGCGTCGATGCATACCATCGACCCTCCGTCCCGGTCCGGCACGCCCGTCACGACCGCCGAGAACTTTTCCGCCGCCGAAGCGCCGTCCGCCGAGCGGCTCGCGCGATGGTTCGAGGCTCTGCTCGGCGTGCAGCGAGCCGCGGCTGGCTCGCAAGCGTTCTACTCCGACACCGCCAGGGCGGTGGTCCAGCTCGTTGGTCTCGACCGGGGCATGGTCCTGCTCAAGCGCGCGGACGACTGGGAGACCGTTGCCAGCCACAGCGTCAAGCGAGGCGACACCCGCCAATTCAGTCGCCGCGTGCTGGCTGAGGCGGAGGCGCAGCAGCGGACCTACTACCAGCAATTCCGGGACGATTCGCATGCGATGTCGCTGGCCAACATCGAAGCCGTCGTTGCCTCGCCCATTTTCAACGAGCGCGGCAGTGTGGTTGGCGTCGTCTATGGCTCGCGCGACGTGAGCCCCGATCACGCCGCGCGCGGCATCTTGCCGCTGGAGGCCCAGTTCGTGCAGCTCCTCGCAGCCGCGGTCAGCACGGGCCTGGCGCGCATCGCCCAGGAGGCCGAGGCGGCCCGGGCCCGCGTTCAATTCGAACAGTTCTTTTCGCCCGAGTTGGCGGGCGCGCTCCAGCGCGATCGGGGCATTCTCGCCGCGCAAGAGCGCGAGCTGACGCTGCTGTTTGCCGACCTTCGCGGCTTCTCGCGCGTCGCTGAGCGGATTGGCGCCGCCGAAACGTACAAGCTCCTCTCCGATATTCTCGACCGGCTCACCAACCAGGTCATGGATTATGGCGGTGTTGTCATCGACTACTATGGCGACGGCCTGGCAGCGATGTGGAATGCTCCGACCGATCAACCGCAGCATGCCGACCTGGCCGCCGAGGCGGCGCTGGCGATGCTCGGCGAACTGCCCAACCTCAACCAGGCGTGGGAGGAAAAGTTGGGCACGCGGATTCGCCTGGGGATCGGCTTGCATACAGGGACCGCGCAAGTGGGAAACTCCGGGAGCCAACGGCGGCTGAAATACGGCCCGCGCGGCCACGCGGTCAACCTGGCCAGCCGCGTCGAGGCTGCGACGAAAGTGCTGCGGGCGGCCTGCTTGCTCACGGCGAGCACCCAATCGGCTCTGACGATTGCCGTGCCGCGGAGGCGCGTCTGTCGGGCACAACTTAGCGGCATGGCCGATCCGGTAGATTTGTTTGAGTTGCCGGCGGCGAGCGATCAGACCTGGCCGGCGCGGTGCGAGCGGTACGAGCAGGCGCTACGATGCTGGGAAGCAGAACGAGCCGATGAGTGTCTGGCAATCTGCCGCGCGATGCAGGAGGAATTCGGCCCGGGCGACGGTGCCGTCGAATGGCTGGCGGCCAAGGCCCAAGAGCGCGTCGCCGATAGCAGCACGGCGTTCTTGCACGTATTTGCCGTTGAAACAAAGTAAGCCGGCTGCTGAAACGCGGCCTGAGGTTCCCGTTGTGACGAGCCGTGAAGGACAGCCAGCCCCAAAGCCTCCCTTGGCAGAAACGCTGCCGCCGCCTAGCACGCATCGCGGCATAGCCAGCGATGCAACTCTGCCTCCACCCCCTGCTGCATCACCCGCTCCGCCGCCCCCCGAAGCCGAGACCCCGCCGCGCGTCGATCTGCATGCTTCGACCTTCGAGCTAGAGCCGCCGTTGCCGCCGCCGCCCGAGCTCGCGGAAACAATTGCACCAGCCGCGACGGATGCGCCAGCCATCTCCGAAGAGCAGGCACAATCCGCGTTCACGCTATCGCCCAGTCCGGGTTCCGCGCCACTTGCGCCGCTGACTCAGCCCACTGGCATCCAAACGGGGGCGTCGTTCGGCGATTATCAGGTCATCGAGACGATCGCCAAAGGGGGCATGGGCATCGTCTTCAAGGCTCGCCAGCGCAAGCTCAACCGGATCGTCGCGATCAAGATGATCCTCGCAGGGCAGCTCGCCGACAAAACCGACGTCGATCGGTTCTACACCGAGGCCGAGGCCGCGGCCACGCTGAGTCATCCGAATATCGTCAAGATTTACGAGATCGGCGAGGTGCAGGGCCAGCACTTTTTCTCGATGGAATACATCGAGGGGCAGAGCCTGGCGGATCTCGTGCGCGAGAACCCACTTGCGCCGCGGCGAGCGGCCGAGTTCATCCAGACCATTGCCGAGACGATGCAGTTTGCTCACGAGAAGGGGATCGTTCACCGCGACCTGAAGCCATCGAATGTGCTGGTCGATGCCCAAGAGCGGCCGCTAATCACCGACTTTGGCCTGGCGAAGCATCAGGAGAACGAAGCGCAGCTCACGGTTTCCGGGGCGGTGATCGGCACTCCCAGCTATATGCCGCCTGAACAGGCGGAAGGGAAGGGGAATCTGATCGGTCCGCAAAGCGATCTCTATTCGCTCGGCGCCATTCTCTACGAACTCTTGACGGGTCGGCCGCCGTTCCGGGCCGCGTCCCCCTTCGAGACAATCCGCCAGGTCATCCAGGACGAGCCGCTCTCGCCGCGGCTGGTCAACCCCGGCGTGCCGCGCGATTTGGAGACGATTTGCCTCAAGTGTTTGCAGAAGGATCTCGCACGGCGCTATGCGACGAGCCAGGATTTGGCCGACGAGCTGGGCCGCTATTTGCGCGGCGAGCCGATTCTGGCGCGGCCGATCAGCACGCTGGCCCGATTTTGGCGGCTTTGCCGGCGATTTCCCGTGGCGTCGGCGGCGATTGCAGCAGCCGCTCTATTGCTGGTCACGACGGCGGTTGTCTCGACCTCGTTATCGATTGTCACGGCCCGCGCACTGACAGCGTCGGAACAGAGCCTGCGCGATGCGATGGCGGTGGTCGAAGATTTCCTGACCAAGGTGAGCGAGGACACGCTGCTCAACCAGCCGGGATTGCAGCCGGTGAGGCGCGAGCTCTTGGAGAAGGCGCTGGCCTACTACCAGAAATTTCTCAAACAGCGGGCCAACGACCCGCGCGTACAGAGCGAACTGGCCGGGGCGATGTTCCGCGTGGGTCAGATTACCGAGCTGCTCGAGTCGCCCGATAAGGCCTTGCCATCCTACGAGCGGGCCCGCGAGATGCAGGTCGCTCAGCTCGCACGCAGTCCTCGCGATCCCCAGCGGCTCAAGGCGCTGGGGAATACGCTCAATGCCATCGGCACCGTGCGCGTGAAGCAGAAGGAGTATGACCTGGCGCGGGAAGAGTATCGGCAGGCAATTGGCGTTCGCAAGCAATTGGCGGATTTGCGCCCTGGGGACAGCGAGTTCCAGCGGGTTTTAGCAAACACGCACATGAACCTCGGCCTGGCGGAGTTCGATGCAGGCAGTCTCGCAGCCGCGCGCGACCAGCTCGATGAGTCACAGCGCATCCGCCGGCAAGCGCTGGCTCAAGCACCCGCCGGCGAGGGCCAACGGAAGCTCCGGTGCGACTTGGGAAAGGGGTTTTTCAGCCTGGGGAACCTCGCGGCCGCCGGCAACGATGAGCCATCAGCCATTTCCCACTTCAAGTCAGCGGCTGGCGAGTTTGAGCACGTTGTGGGCGAGAAACCTGACGATTTGGACAACCAGAAGCTGCTGGCGACCTGTTATCGCCGGCTCGGCGACTTACTCGGGAATGATCCGGCCATTTCGCGCGCGTGGTATGAGCGGGCGCTTGCCCACCTGAATCCGCTGGCGCTGAAGAATCCCGACGTGGTCGATTATCAATCCGAGCAGGCCGGCATTTACATGAACCTTGCCGGGATGGAACTTGAGGCGGGCAATGCGAAATCGGGCCTGGCAGCGCTCGAAGAGGCGCGACGAATCCTCCAGCCGCTGGCCGATCGATATCCGCTGGTGCCGCGGTATCAGCGCGACTTGGCGGTAACGTTGCGGGAACTGGCCTTCGAACAGAATTCAGCTGGTGAAAAAGACGAAGCTCGAGCCAACCTGGCCACTGCGAAAAGGATCCTGGAGCAGCTCGTCGCAGACTACCCGGACGATCAGCTATACGCGGCGGAATTGAAGGTGGCTAACGAAATTGAGCTGTCGCCGTAGTTGTGGCGGCTGCCACCGCCGGCAAAATAGCTGCCAGCAGTGGCAGC
>Ga0065705_10001859_pt1 | contig 34399 bp, 35 predicted proteins | sample SwibulcommuniRL2_FD_59092 | JGI IMG/M metagenome (GOLD analysis project Ga0065705, IMG submission 59092) | Bulk soil microbial communities from switchgrass field near Rose Lake, East Lansing, Michigan, USA - RL2 Bulk Soil v2 (version 2) | ecosystem: Environmental > Terrestrial > Soil >...
GAAATACAACTGCTCGTGGCGGCAGGGCTTCGAGCGCGAGCTGCTCGCCTGGACTGGCAGCAAACGCGAGCCCTCCGACCAGATCGACGCGGCCGCCTACGCCGCCATCGTCGCCGAAGCCGCCGGCCCCGGCATCTTGAAGATCCAGCCAATCATCGTGCACTCCTAACGCCGGAATCTTCGTTCCCATCCCTGGTACTGGCGCTCGTGTTAATCTCGTGGGCGTGATTTTCGCAGCGTCCGCGCTGGTCCTGCTGGTCTTGTTGTTCGCCGCCGAAGTGACATTGGTTGTCGCCAGCATCCGGCAGCTTGACGAACGGCAACTCGGCACGCGAAGTGCAATCCACTGCGCCCCGGAATGGCAGGAAATGGCCGGCGTGATAGGGACAGTCACCCGGCCGAGACAGGTTGGCACGACGCGGCCAAAACTGTCGCACCGGAAGGCCGCACGGCGCGGATCGCAACCACGAGGCACCTTGGTAGACCAGCACGTCAGGTAGTAGCCGCGGGGTGTGCACTCGCCAATCGGCGTCCACGCTTTTATGTGGACATACTCGGCCTGCCGTTCTGCGCCCCGACGGGACTCCGGAAGTGTCCCATCCGTACGCTAACACGCGGAGCGTGACAGCGGGTGGGCACGCCGAGACGACGGCGCATTTTGAAATCGCCGCGATTTTCGGCCGTTATCGTACCCTTTTTCATTCCCCTGATTTTGGGAGTCCTCCATTATGTTTCTGTCCAAACTGATTCGACTGGCTGTTCCTGCACGGAAGAACCGTTTGCCGAAACGTTACTTCCGACCTCATCTCGACGTTCTGGAAGATCGGCGCGTGCTTTCGACATTTACTGTGGACGACGACGGACCCACCGGTCCCAAGGATTTCAACACAATCCAAGAAGCCGTGGACGCGGCTTTTGCGAATGGCCCTGGCCGCGACACGATCAAAGTCAAGCCCGGAACGTATCACGAAAACGTACTGGTCAACACGACAGTTACCATTCAAGGCAGCGGCACGCCGGTTGTCGATCCGGTGGACGACGGCGTTTTGGGCGCCCCAGTTTCCGGATTTGACCTCCAGGCCAACGACATCGTCATCAAGGGATTTCGGATCGGCGACTTTGACGGCGATACGACGGCCACCGGCGGCGATGGGAGCGTAGGCATTACGACTTCCTCGTTGTTCTCGGGATACAAGATCCAGAACAATGAGATCGAAAACAACGTCATCGGGATTTACCTCAACACGTATAACGGTAACGCCGCGAAAGAGACCCAAGTCAAGGACAATGACATAGAGCGAAACAATGTAGGCATCGGTGTGCTGCCGGCAGCCGGCAATGGCATCTATTCCGACCAAGGCGCCCGCCGGGTAAAGATCAGCGGCAACGAGTTCGAGGGCCATGAGAACGAAGACATTATTTTCGTCGGTGGAGGAGCGCCCACCCCGGCCCTCCAGACGCAATTGACGATTCAACACAATAGGCTGATCGACAGCAGCGGCATCTTTTTCATTGGCGTCACCAATTCGACGGTCCAGTCGAACACGATCCGCAGGTCCTTCGCCAACGCGATTGAACTGGCGGGCGCCAACATCAATGTCACGATCAAAAACAATAACCTCGATCACGTAGGGCAGGATGGCTTCAACGGCATCTATCTCCATGATGAACATGGTTTTGGAGCCAACATAAATAATCTCATCCAGGGCAACGACGTGCTTTACGATGGGCTGACGGGAATTCGGGTCCGCGACTCGAATAACAATGTCGTCCGCGGCAACCTCGTCATCGGCAGCATCGGCTTTGACCTCTCGGACGAGAATTGGGGCAATGGCATTGACCTGCAAAACGGCGACAGCAACACGATCGAGAAGAATACTCTCAAGCTCAATGCCCGGCACGGACTGTTTGCCGATGTCGATTCCGAAGGAAACCTGATCAAGAACAACTTCAGCTTCCTGAACGGCCAAAGCGTGCCTTACGGGATTGAAGCCTTCGACTACAAAGACGAATCCGTGGGCGCCGGCACGGCAGGCACGGCAAACTTCTATCAGAACAACAAGGGTCGCTACGACAGCCCCGACGGCCTGATCCGCTTCCATATCTAGTGACCAAGGGGCGACAGGTTAGCCAAGCCCCGCTGGGGCGACAGATTGTAGCCGTGGGCGTAAGCCCACGGTTCGCGAACCACACCGCGCCCCTCGTTTCCACGCTCCGCGTGGAAACTGCGCCCCTGCCGCTCTGCGGCTTGGCCTGGATGATGACGCCGCACGGGCAGCGAATCCTGATTGGCGTGTGAATCTCTCCCTATGCAATTTCGCCTCCGCACCCTGCTGATCGCGCTGACGGTCCTGCCGCCGCTGCTGGCGGGGGCATGGCTCTGGTGCAGGCCGCTTATAGCGGAGGCGTTTATCTTGCTCGTATGTCAATTCTTCGCAGCGGCTATCCTAATGGCCGTCCTGGCCGTCGTGGGGCTGGTGTGGGCGATAGCGAAGCGCGCGGTCACGCTGACTCGCGTTCTCCTGCGGCTAACCCCGCAGGTGGAACCGCCAAATTAGGACCTTGCCCATTGGCCGCGTCACCCTGGCGGGGCCTTTTCGGGCGGGGGAGAATGGCGGGATGAGCGATAACCGATATCGGCCGTTTGCTGGCTTGATTGCCTGCGCAGTGATTGTCGTGTTGTTGGCGCTCTACGTGATTGGATTCTTCGCTCTGGGCGAGGACGCCACTGCTTTCATTGGAGCACGCCAATTCAGAGTTCGCGTGTATCCATACCAGTGGCAAGCAACCATCTTCAGGCCACTGGCAAACCTTGAGTCGGTTTTTGCTGGCGAAGAGATCGATACGGCACACCGGAACTGACCTGCTACCTCGTGCTGAATCGCCCCTCCCCGCCGGCTACAATCAGGGCGATGGAGCTGGTTTTGGGGCAATACCGATTCTCACAAGGGGACAAGTCAATGACTATCGAACAACGCCTGTCACGTCTCGAAAGCCGTTGTCGCTTTCAAGTTCGACTGCTTGTCGCTGTTATCTCTATTGCTTCATTGGTTTTTTTACTGGGAGCGAAAGCGCTGGTCGCTCCTCAGAAACTTCAGGTGACGGCACTAGAGGTCGTTGACGCTAAGGGAAATGTGCGAATCTCGCTCGGCGACTTGAGCAGTGAAGATTTCGATCTATTTGGCGCACGGTTACTTGATTCGACAGGTAAGCTCGGCGTTAACATCCTTGACATGGGGCAATTGCGGCTCACTAAGGGCAATGGCAGTGCGTTGCTTGTAGCAAAGGATGATGGCGCTAGTTTGCAGCTAAGCGGCGAGGGATTGCGGCCACGCGCCATGGTGTACGCATCTAGCGACCATTCGGGGATTCAGCTTCGCGATACGAAGGGCGAGGTCCGCTTTATTCAAGACACACCCAGGCTTGAGATCCCTGGCGCACGCTTCGCCGACCCATTCGCTCCCTGAACCCGCCCATGCAATTCCGCCTCCGCACCCTGCTGATCGCACTGGCCGTGGGTCCGCCTGTGCTGGCCGGGGCAATTCTCGTGTTTCCATTGTGGCCGATCCTCATTGCCTGGCTCGCCGTCATTCTGGCGGTGCTGGCAATCGCGATGTCGCTAGAGCAGGCGACGCGCCATTAGATTGACGCGGCACGGCTCGATTCTCAGAATGGCGCGAGGACGTGCGCGATAGTCATGCGTTAGGCCGCTTGGGGCGTCTCGATGGACTTACTGGATCGCTTGCTGGGGCACGATTCCTGGACCACGCGCCAGTTGCTCCTCCGCTGTCAGGGGCTGGCCACCGGGCAACTCGATCAGGAATTCGACATCGGCCACCGGACCGTGCGGGCCACGCTCTTGCACATCATCCGCAACGTCGAAGTGTGGTCCGACCTCATGGCCGGCCGGCTGGTGCGCGCGGACCAGGGGGATCAGCCCCAGGGCCGATCCGTTGCGGGGATGATCGTGCGGTTAGATAGCGCCGCGGCCAACTTGGCGGCTATGGCCCGAGCCGTCGCCCAGCGCGGCGGGTGGGATGAGCGGTGGGTCGATCATCTCGATAACCCACCGACGGAGAAGACGTATGGGGGCGGCATTGCCCACGTCATCACACACGGCATGCACCACCGGGCGCAGGTGCTGTACATGCTCCGTCGGCTCGGAGTTCGGGAGCTGCCGGAGGGGGACGCGCTCAGTTGGGAGCAGCAAGCAGGTACGGCCTAACTAGCCGCCAGTAGGACGACAGGCCACGGTCAGTGCAAACTGCCCTCGACCCGCCGCGGCACGCTGGGCTAAAACTGGCCCGATGGTAGAATGCCCCGCTGGGGAACTGGCGGGAGTTTTTATGCGCTTTACGATCCGGGATTTGCTGTGGCTGACTGTTGCTGTTGCGGCCTTCTGCACAGGCACGCAACTAGGTCGGTATTTGGAGCAACATGTCGCGGACCCGCGCGAAGCCAGCATTCATGCGGCACTATACCAGAAAACCGACATCGAGTTCGTCGAGATGCCACTCAAGGACGCCATCGAATTCCTCGCTGAGAAGCACGGAATTCCGATCGTGCTCGACGCCAAGAGTCTGGAAGAGGCGAGCGTGAATATCGACACGCCGGTCACCAAGCGGCTTAAGGGACTCACTCTCCGCTCGACGCTGAATCTTGTGCTAGACGAACTCGAATTGACCTATGCGGTCCAAAACGGCGTACTGATGATCACAACGGAAGCAGAGGCGCAGAAACTAAAGAGTAAGCCTTTCAGCCCACAGATAGCCATGTGGCTCGTAGTGGCGGTGGCTGTGATCTGGGGAGCATTTCTGTGTGGCCGGGTATGGCGGCGCGCCAAGAATTCAAATTAGGACACTTCCCGGCAACCACAAACGCGCTGCCCAATCCCAAAGCCCCGCTCACGCTGAATCGCCCCTCCGCGCCGGCTACAATTGGGGGATGGAGGCGAATCCAATGCTTGCCGACGGAAGGCGAAAAAGAACAGTAATTGCCGCTGCCACGACGGCAGTGTTGCTCCTAACCGCCTACGTTCTATCGATTGGTCCGGCGACGTGGCTCGCTTTATCCGGCTATATCACATCTGAGCTGTTCGAGGTTATCTATTATCCAATCGACTGGCTATCATTGCGGAGCGAAACACTGCGACAAGTGATTCTTTGGTATCAACTCCTTTGGACCCCAAATTGAATCGGCAACACAGGGCGAAGGGCCGCTGCACTCATGCAATTCCGCCTCCGCACTCTGCTAATCGTGCTGGCCGTGGGGCCGGGGGTATTGGCGCAACTTCGGTTGAGGCTTATCGGCTCCGCTGAAGTCGTGAGGAGATATGGCAATGACTGGCGAGTCCCCCCCAAGCAGGCGCTTCTGGCGATTCGGCCTTCGTGAGCTGCTGGGTCTCACCGTCGTCTTGGGCATCCTGCTGGTGGTATTAGCGCCTCATGTGCGAAACGCGCTTCAGCAGTGGCATGAGCGGCAAGCCGAGCTGGAACCCGGTCGCCGCCAACATGCGTTCAACTCGGCGATCCTTTCGGGGAACATAGACCAGGTGCGCCAGGGACTCGAGGCAGGCGCGAACCTCATGGTCCCGATGGACGATGGGAGCTCGCCGCTGAATGGTGCCATTACGCGGGGTCAATGCGAGATCGTGCAAGTGATTCTGGAACATGGCGCGGACGTTGAGCAAATTGCCGGCTACAACTCCCGTCCCCGGAGACAGAATTACGGGGGTTCTCATTGGGCAGAGAGAATGGGCCCGGCTCTCTTTGCCGCCGTCGATTGCGATCAGCCCCCGGGCATTAAGATCGAGATGATCCGCCTCCTGCTCGCCCATGGCGCGGACATTCGGTGTGAGGTGCCGCACAAAATCGAGAACCAGGTATTCGGCACGAACCTGATGGATCTTGCGGCGCAACGCGGCGACGGAGACCTGGTCGATTTCCTGCGCGGGCACGGTCTGCCGTATGGCCCGCGCGAAATGGCGGCTCTCAATCGCCTCGAGGAGGTGAAACGAGCGTTGCAGGAGTCCCCCGGCTTGCTACAGGAGCGATTCAAGCCGTTTCCCGGGGCCAATTCTGCATTGGGACCGGAGTTCCAAGTGTCCACCCTCCTGGGAATTGCCCTGCGCAATAATAACCGCGACATGGCCCGTATGTTCATCGAGGCGGGGGCTCCACTCGACGCCCTCGAGCCCGATGGGAAATCGCCCTTGCACATCGCAGTGATGCATAGCGGCAATCTGGAGCTAACTCGGATGCTCATCGAGGCGGGAGCTCCGCTCGATGTCCAGGACGAAGTTGGGCAAACGCCCCTGCACATCGCAGCGACGTACGGCGGCGATCCGAAGGTGATACGGCTCCTCATCGCCCACGGAGCGGATCTAAACGCCAAGAATGATTATCAGCGGACGCCTTTGGAGGAAACGCAACACTGGACGGGACGAGAGGCTGCTAAGGCCGCGCTGATGGAGGCTGGCGCCAAGTGACCTGCCGCCCGCAGCTTCTCTGGAAGGGCTTTTTCGGGCGGGAGAGAATGAGCGGGATGGACGAGAATTGGACCCAGCGCCGTGGATGCAGCCCGCTAGTCATCGCACCGGTCACTATCGTGCTGCCGATCCTGTATTTCCTAAGCTCCGGTCCGACTTACCGGCTGGCCGAGGCCGACTACCTAGACGGCAAGACTTATCGAGCGATCTACTCGCCGCTGGTCTGGCTTTGCCATGTGTCGCCTAGTTTCAACCAAGTTTGGAAACACTATTTGACGTTTTGTGGTGCCTGAAACGAATCGCCCCACCCCGCCGGTTACAATCGGCGCATGGAGCCGAATCCCTACGAAGTGCCGATTGAAGTCGCAGACGTTCGGACACCGGAAAGTCCGTCGCAGGGAGAATCCAGTGTTCGCTACATGTTTATCTTTGGCTTGGTAAGTATTCTGGGACCAATCGCGATGGCGATAGTCTGGTGGACGTTGCAAAAGGTATCATCCCTGTCCTAGATCGCCAGAGGTTGACTTCCTCCTGGCGGTTGTCAATGCTACTCAGGATTCAGGAGACAAACGATGAAAACTTCGATTCAGTCACTGCTGGCTGGCCTGCTTGCTCTGTGCTTGACATGGACCGCTGTGACGCTTGCGGCCGACGACAAGAACCTGGCGTCCAACGGCAACTTCGAGGATGTCAAGGACGGCGTACCCGCGGGTTGGTTCTCCGTGTGCAACGAGGGTGGCTCGGTGACTCACAAGGCCCTCGCCGAGGGAGCCAAGGAAGGCAAATACTGTCTGCACGTCACCAGCAAGGGCGAGTGGGCCGTCGCCGGCTCTCCCAAGGTGCCCCTCGATCGGACCAAGACGTACACTCTCACCGGCTTCGCGCGCGTCAAGTCCGGCACGGTCACGATCAAGATCGATTACTACAAGGGGGATGAATACCTCGGCCACAGCGAGAGCGATCAGACCACTAAAAGTGAATGGACTTCGCTCAAGGTCGCCTCGGAACTGGCCAGCTACAAAGAGGCCACCCATATTCTCGTCGCCGGAGTGATCCACGACGGCGGAGAAGCGTTCTTTGATGGGTTCGAACTCACCGCGAAGTGACGGTGGCCCCGTCGAGACTTCGTGCCACTTCACTTCCTGCGGGCGTCGGCGAAGCTCTTGATGATGAAATTCACGACCGGCTGTTGATCCTTTGGGCCGAGCGGATAGTGACTTTCGCCTTGCTTGATCACGACGGTGATCCGCCCGCCGAGTACCTGGTAGCGCTTCTGGGCGAGCTTCGTTTGAGTTTCGAGCCACGGATCGAGGCTGCCGCAAACGTGGAAGAGAGGCACACCCGCTTTGGCCAGCGGAGCCAAATCATCGAGCGGTTGCGTTTTCGACATATTGCTGCGCAGGACCGGATTCTCGCCGTAGATGCAGCTGACCTTGTCCGGGTTCGCAATCGCCCACGCGTAGGCTTCGCCAGCCGCTCCCCCGGCGCCTTCCATGACCGGCTTGGTCGAAAAGCCCTGATCGATCAGGTATTCGTAGAGGGCGTTCCACTCTTCTAATACCGTGCGATTGGGGTCCCGGGGGCGAGGTCCGGTGACGATGTGAAAGCCTTTCTGTAGAAGGGCTAAATCGACCACTGCATCCCGAGAAACCAGGTCGGCCCTGAAAACCCAGGGCCGCCAGGGCGCTGCCGTCTTTGGCACGATGACGTTCACTGTCCCGGTCGTGCTGTCGGGTTTGAATTCGTATCGATCGTAGGTCTCAGAGAACCACGCTCCACGACAGGTGATGTACGTCCCCTCTTTCGGAAAGTCGGAGTAGCTGTTCTCGGCGCTGTAAAACGATGACCTGGTGAAATTCTTGCCCGCGAAGGCAGGTGCGGGCGCGGCCTGCTCAAGGCTCCGCGTAATGAAATCCGCAATGAGAGTCGGATCGCGCAGGCTATGGGGATGGTGCCCGGTGCCATCCTTGATCATGACGGAGATCCTGCCTCCCAGGTGTTGATAGATGCTTTCAATGGGCAGCGTGTGGTTGCCGGAGAGGGGATCGAGACTGCCGCAAATATGCAAGAGCGGCACGTCGCGCTGGACCAGTTCCCCGAGCTTCATCAGACTTTCCCGGGTGATCAAGGGATTGTCGGCATAGATGCAAGACACTTTGTCGGGATTCGCGGTGGCCCAGGTGAATGCGTTGCGCCCTCCTCCGCTCATGCCGATAAAGGCCGGTTTTGGGGACAGCCCGTGCTTTTCGGTGAGAAAGGCATACCAGGCATCCCACGGCTTACTCGCATCCGACAGGATGAAGCCGATGTGAAAACCGCGCTTGAGCAGTTCAATCTCAGCCTGTGGCTCGTGATCAAAATAACGGCCTCGCCAGGACCAGGGCTTGCCAGGGGCTGGCTCTTTCGGAACCACCACGACGCAGCGCAATTGGCCCTCCACCTGGCCATTGACCCCAGTCCCTTCCTCCGGAGAAGCCTTGAACGGCTTGACTGTCAGCTCCGCTTCGTTCATCAGAAAGTCGAAGCGATCAAACCCGTGCCAGGAAGTCTTCTCGCCGGCGAAACCCGCAGGTGTCCCGCGTTCTCCTTTGCCGGTCGGATTGACCTGTGCACTGTCTTTGGCATGAGCACCGTCGGCGGCAGATTGCCCAAGCTCTTGTTGCCTAAGATCTTGGCCAATGGCGACTTGATTGACGGTAACCACGGCGTGGAACGAAACCAGCGCCATGAAGAATCCGAGTCTCATGTTATTGTCCTTCGTTCGATGAATCACATCCCAACTGAGCCCGTTCGCCGAGAGGTGATTGTACGGGTCGCCCATGATGGGGCAAACAACGTCCATGCCGTTTGATCGATCCAACTCCCGCTCGCTGAATCGCCCCTCCCCGCCGGCTACAATCAGGGCATGATTCTCGGGCAAGGAAGCCATAACAGCGCATGACTGCTGTTTTCGTTGTGCCTCATCGAGTAGCCAGTTCGCCTTCTTACCGAACGAGGAGTTTCCTATGTCGCCAAGAACACGACTGCTCATCGTGGCGCTACTAATCTCCGGTTGGAACTGCCACAGCTTGGTATTTGGTTGGGACTCGCCGCCGAAGGAAGCAACGCCCGAACCGCTGCCGCCGCCTGTAACTGTCGGTGGATCGCGAATCGGATTTACTCGTGACTCAGAGTCGGGACGAATCAACGCTCACTTCATGGACAGCTTCAACGCCGAGCAGGTTGAAGTCCTCAAGAAGCAAGCAAGGCTCACGGAGGCTCAAATCGTTCGCCTGTGCGACAACCATCCAGATCTCAAGGTCTTTCCCATGCCACGTTCGGTTCTCGAACGCCAACTGCTAAAGCGGCCGAATCGCTAGGCCACACACCCACGTCCAAGTATCCCAGCCGGCTACAATAGCCGTGACCAAGACGCCTCGAATCCTCCCATTACTATAGCGCACTTGATTCGCCTCTCACTTGCTGGATGTCGCGCACCTGCAGGGGAGAAACGGGCAGATTTGAGTCGGCAGGCCGACGAAGTAGATTGCACGGCGGCGACTGCGATTTTGGGAGCAAACAATGCAAGAGCCGAATTGGCATCGTTTAGGCCCGGCAGAGCAACTTGCTGGTAAAACGCTTCAGCAGCTCAAGATCGGCAAGTTGGCGATTGCACTTTCCTATCGCGAGGGCGAATTTGGCGCGATTTCCGGGGTCTGCAACCATGTCGGCGGCCCGTTGGGGGACGGCACTTTAAGCGAGGATGGATACGTCATCTGCCCGTGGCACAACTGGCAATTTCAACGCCTGACTGGTGAAGCCAGACCTGGCATTCCAGCTGCCGTTCCGCGCCACGAAGTGAAGCTGGAGAATGGTGAAGTTTTCGTCAATTTGACGCCGGCGACCAAGCGCGTTCACGCGCCGCATCCCGCCCACCACCTTGCGCGCGAAATCAGACGGGAGCCTGGCCCCTCGCGGGTTGTCGGTATTTCCACGACGGCAATGAACAGGGAATTCCCCCGCTACTCGACATCAGAAGATCTTTTGCAAGTGGCACTCGAACATGCCCGCACGCAAGGCGCGCAGTCCAAACTCATTCGCCTCAATGACCTCGCTTTCAGGACCTGTGAAGGTTACTACTCCAAGAGCGCCCGAGCCTGTACGTGGCCTTGTTCGATCACTCAAATGGACAGCGCCGATGAATTGACCGAGGTTTATGAGACCCTCGTCTTCTGGGCCGATGTGGTGCTGATCGCAACATCGATCCGGTGGGGCGCACCGAGCTCCCTCTACTTCAAGATGATCGAACGGATGAACTGTATTCAGAACCAGATCACGATCCATGATCGCGTGTTGATTCGCAATAAAGTTGCCGGTTTTGTGATTACGGGTGGCCAAGATAATATTCAGGCAGTTGCAGGCCAAATGTTGACGTTCTTTGGCGAGTTGGGCTTTACCTTCCCGCAGTTTCCGTTTGTCGCCCATAGTCGAGGTTGGTCGGCGGAGGACATGGAGAACAATATGGCCAGCGTGAAAAGCGACGAGGACTTAAGAGACGGCACGAAGGCCCTTGTTGACCGGTGTCTCACGTTGGCAGCAGGCTTGGTTCTCCGCGGAGAAGGAACGACGACGGTGGAACGCGGCGGGCGGAAGGCCCACATGCCGAAGTAACTGGTNTCCCACTTGGGCGACTTTACTATGTCGTGCTGCCNATTAGCTTGGAGCCCGCCCATGTTCCGTTTCACGATCCGCGANTTGGTGNTGCTGACGCTGGTGGTGGCGATGGGTGTGGGGTGGTGGATGTATCGCCAACGACTCGACGCTGCGCTAGTAGATTCTCGTCACGGGCAGGCGGTGGCGGAGCGGCATCTGGACGAATACCGACGTGCCTATATCGAACTCCATCGCGCGGTCGAGCGAGACGGCTTCACAATCACCAGCAGCAATGGCAGGATTGCCATCGTCGATGCCAAATAGCAAATGCGTTGCCGCCTCCGAACGCTGCTGATCGCAACAACCTTCGGACCACCGATGCTCGCACTGGCGTGGTGGCTAACCGGCAAGGTCGGGGCTGAATAGATCGGCTGCGGCGGTTGCCACCATTCGACGTACCCAATGATCGCTGGCCGCACGACCGGAACATTCTCGGCGGTCCAATCCAAAGGCCAGTAGATCCTGCCAAGGACCGTCTGCCACTTTTGATCGATAAGCCTATTGTCAGCCAATCGCGCAACTGGCCCAACCGATGGCACGTGGAGTATCGGCAGGACCACCAACAAGACGACGAGCGCCATCACCACTACAGCCCCGCCACCCCGCTTTGTCTGCTTGTCGTCCATTCCCGGATTGTCATCAGCCTCGGTGCCACTGCAACAGCAGTTCGCGCACTCGTTACTTAGATTGATTCACTTGTTGCTTTGTAGTTCATCCGGAGCGCCTTCGCGATCAATGACTGGAGCGAACTTAGTGAAACCCTGACGTGGGTCGGTTGGATCGCCGGTGTGTTTCGGGCACGTCCAGTACTCCTTGCCGTCGAGCCGGACAACGCAGTGCGCGCCTGCAAGGCTCCCAAAGCCAACCTTCCAGCGTGGAGGACTATCCTCGATCGCGTGCGCCTCGATCAACACCAGCACCTCTGGATTGGTGCCATGCACAAGCGCAAAAACAGCACCATCAATGATTCCGCCATCAGCATCTTCGTACCGATAAATTGGCTTGGGCAGCATCCTGAGTTCAAAGCGCTCTTCCCAAAACTGGTGAGCGTCGAAGCGCTCGGCGACTTGCCTCATTTGAAAAGTGCGTTCCGACTTTGTCTTGGCGACGACTGGCGAGTCGGCGATCTCCTTGGGCTCGTAGTAGCTTGTTGTCAACGTAGTCTTCAAACGTTCGTCGCTGAATCGAATGCGACCAGACGACAAATTGCACCCAAAGAGAATCCATGCGCCGACGGATTTTTTACGGCCATAGATCTCACCGATGAAGACTGGACGGCCCTTGCAGTGCCAGATCCATGTTGTCCCTGGAACGACGAGGTCTGGATGACGTGCCGAGTCACTCCAATTAAGGACTGAATCCTCGACCATCCTGCATTCGGTTTCACCATCGTCCGTCACACGGACGACTTTTAGTCCCGACGCGACGCTCTCCATCGCTCGAACGAATGCACCCCGGCGCAGCTCCTCGGAATTACTCTCGTCCGTTGCAGGCTTTGGCGCTGGGTCGTCTGCTCGCAGCAATGCAGTTGTGGCGGCAATCGCGATAATGATCCAGGAAGACCATCGCATTCGCGGAATGAAGGATCGAGTGATCATTCGCCAGTCTCCAACGTTGAAGTCGTTTGAGATTGTCACCCGTTACACCGCCCCCGCTTGGCCAGTTCATCCACCCCAGAATTATCGTGGTGATGCGTCGCCGGGGTCAACGTCCAACCCTACCATCGTCAGCAACTCCAGTTCCGCCCGCGTCGCCCTCATGAACTGGTCGAGCAGCGACTCGGCGGCCTGCTCATCGGTCATGTGGGCAGCGATCCACTTGGCCCGGCCCTCGCACCAGACAAGCTGGCCGCGGCCAAGGCGATACCACCACGCGTCAGCGCATGGACCGTTTTGGCATGGCCGGGAGCGTGACGGGATTTGTGTCTGGGTTTTGCCGACCGCGGCCAATGAAGATTGCCTTTGGAGCCTTCTTCGTATCAATGCTCAGCTCGAACTCGATCTGACCCTCCTCGCCATCGACCACAAGGTCGAAGCCGTCGGACAGGTTCCCGGTCCGAAAGGAGAATTTGAGCTCGTTGCGGGCGTCGTTGAACTTGACGGCATCGATATGGCCTCCTTGCTTGCCATCACTCAGGCCAATCGGGACGCAGGACTTGATCTTCGCCTCCTTCAGTCGGATGACGCCGCTGAACATGCGAGCTCCCTTGGCCGTCGCGCGCAAATGCCAGCCCTCTTTGTCATACCAAACGTAGTAGCGGGCAGTTTGGTCGTGGATCGACCCTTCGGGCCGGTCAAACGGATCAAGCTGGACCGGCTGGGCGTTGGTTTTGGCTTTCTTCTTTGTCTTCGTCGTCGGCTCTTGGGCCAGCAAGCATGGGACAAAGGCCGTCAGCGCCACGGCAAGGAGGAAGAGCCGACATTGGTCAGCTCGCATGGCGATCTCTCCGAGTTTTGTGCCGAGTTGAGGCACCGAGTGCTCAACAAGCGGCCCATGATACATCTCTGATCCCGCGGTCTGCAAATGAAGTCACTCAGGACGTTACCAACTATCGGGTGAACGTCGAGCGGCGGGAAGCTACGATACCGGAATGGACGAACGTCGCGGCTTAAGTGCGCCAGTGGCTGCCTGCCTGTCGCTTGTGCTTGCGCTTCTGCTGCCGCTGATTTATGTCGGCGGCTACTTCGCAATGGGAACTCCCAATCCTTCGCTAAACGGAGCGGCCCTGCTTCGCGAATACAGCGCCCAGTGGCAAGCGACTGTGTTTGTGCCCGCCGCCAAATTGGAATCTGCCCTAAGGGGCCTTGAGGTTGAGACTGACTTTGTGCAGGAATCGCAGCCGTGGTGCCCGCCATAGGCGGCTGGCGCGTAATCCTTCGGTCGCCAGCCGCGTTCTCTCGCCAGCCCTGTCAAGCGACGGGCGAATAGCCCGCAACCGTCGGCTCGAGCTCAGCCTGGTTGTGATTCGCCTCGCTGCCCAAGTCGGCGCTCGAAAGTTCCTGTGAGCGTGGAATCCGAACCTGGAACTCACATCCTTGACCGGGGCCGGCGCTGAATACCTCGACGCGACCGCGGTGCAACTCGACGACCTCTCGAACGAGGGTCAGCCCGATTCCCAACCCGCCTTGCGAGCGGTCAATGGAGTTTTCGAGCTGCGTGAAGAGATCGAAGATCTTGCCCAGCATGGGCGCGGGGATGCCGACTCCTGAATCGCGGACCCGAAAGACGACCTCACCGCCTTCTTCCTGCACCGACAAGGCGATCGAGCCCCCTGGGGGCGTATATTTGGCGGCGTTATTGAGCAAATTCGAAAGCACTTGGGCCAGCCGGGCGCGATCGCCGGAAATGGGCAGCGGACCCTTGGCAACCGAAACCGAAAGCTGGTGGCCCCCCACATCGATCAAAGGCCGGCTGATTTCGATGGCATCCGGAACGATTTGCGTCGCGTCGAGCGGCTCCAAGTTCAATCGGATCTTGCCCAGCGTGATTCGAGACACATCCAAGAGGTCGTCCACGAGTCGCACCAGGTGCGCAACCTGCCGCGCGATGACGTCGCGGGCCGCGTTCAAATCGGAATCTTCGATCTCGGCCAATCGCATCAGATCGACGGCGCTCTGAATGGGAGCGAGCGGGTTTCGCAGTTCGTGCGCCAGCATCGATAGAAAGCGATTCTTTTGTTTGTTGGCAAACTCGATCTCCTCGTAAAGCCGCGACTTGATCAGCGCGCTCGAGGAACGCGAGGCAACCGATTCCAAAACCTGAAAATCAACCTGCGAGAAGGGCACACTATCGCTGCGCCGGGCGGCCAGAAGGACCCCAAACACTCGCTCCCGGTCGCGCAGCGGCAGCGCGGCCAGTTGCGGCAAGCGCACGGCCCCGCTCTGATCGCCCGCTTGTGCAGCGCTTGAATCAGGCATGGCAGAAGCCTGCTCAATGGCCTCGCGCCATTGCTCGGGCAAGGCGCTGAACTCTTCCTCGGCGACTTCCGCTTGGGGCGAGCCTGGCCGCATCACGACTGTCCGCCACCCTTCTCGTTCGCAAAACGCCAGCGCCGCTTCGTCGGCCTGTTCCGGCACAATCACCCGCAAGATATTCTCGGTGATGACGCGCCGATCCAGCGAGCGGGGGATGAGGGCGCCCGCCCGCACCAAATAGCTCAGCCGCCGATTGGCCTCTTCCGCTGCCGCGCGCTGCGAACGTTCGGCGGCCAGGGCGATCTCCTGCGCCGCGTGACGCCGCGCTTGCTGCGTCATGCGAAACAGATCGACGAAAACGTTGATCTTCGCCCGCAGGATCGCCGGCACGATCGGCGTCGAAATGAAGTCCACCGCGCCGTGCGAGTAAGCCTCGGCCGTTCGTACTTCGTCGTTAAACGCCGTCACGAAAATGATCGGCGTATGCGACGACTTCTGGCGGCGGCGGATCAGGGTCGCCGTCTCAAAACCGTCGATGCCCGGCATATTGACGTCGAGCAAAATGACGGCAAACTCGTCCTCCAGAACGGCCCGCAACGCCTCCTCGCCCGACTTTGCCAGCACGAGCTCCTGTCCCAGCTCGCGCAAGATCACTTCATAAACGAGAAGCCTCTCCGGCAGATCATCCACCACCAGAATCTTGACGCGATCGTCGAGTGTCATCGGGCAGTCGTCTCCAAGGGCCTGCTATTCATTCGGCAGCCAGTTTCGCAGTACGGTCAAAAGTTGCTCGGTGTCCACAGGCTTGGCCAGGTAGTCCCAGGCGCCGGCTTCAATGCATTTTTCACGGTCCCCCTTCATGGCCTTGGCCGTCACGGCCACGATCGGCATTTCCCGCAGGCGAGCGTCGCTGCGGATTATGCGAATCGTCTCCAGCCCGTCCAGATCGGGCATCATGATGTCCATCAATACGATGTCGATCCCGGACTCCGCTTGCAACATCCGGATGGCGTCGTGGCCGTTGTCAGCGTAAGTCGTCTGCATGGCCCGCTCTTCCAGCACCGTCGCCAGCGCGAAGATGTTTCGCATGTCGTCATCGACAATCAGCACTTTCTTCCCGGCCAGCGCCTGGTCGGACTGATACAATCCTTCCAGCATACCGCGCTTTTCGTCGGTCAGTTGAGCGACGTTGCGGTGCGTGAACAACATGGCCAGGTCGAGCAGCCGCTCCGGCGAGTCCACCTGCCGCAGCGTGCAAACGTCGGCCAGACGGTTCCAGGCGCCATTGCCAGAATGCGGCCCATAGACGATCAGCGGCAACGGCCCCAGCCGCTCGTCGCGGGCTGCGGCCAGCCTGGCCAGTTCGTCCGCCAGATCGGTCAGTTCCGGATTCACGATCACGCAGTCGGGCAGGCGGTCGCCCAGGTGCGCGAGCGCGGCCCGGCTGTCGGCCACCGTGAACACCTCGATGTCTTCGGCCGCAAGCAGGTCGCGGATGCTGCTCTGCCTGGTCTCCTGCGGCTCAACCACCAGAATGCTGCGCTTCCGTCGCGAAATGAAGTTGGCCAGGTGGTCGAAAATGCCGTCGATCAAGTCGCGATTCTGAATCGGCTTCGCCACAAAGGCGATCGCACCGGAAGCGAGCGCTCGGCGGCGGGCTTCTTCCGTCGAAATCACGCACACCGGTAGGTGCCGCGTCACCAGGTCGTTCTTCAGCCGCTCCAGCACGCGCCAGCCCTGAATATCCGGCAGGAAAATGTCGAGCGTGATCACGTCCGGCTTGTATTCGCGAGCCAGAGCGACCGCCGCTGCGCCTAGAGACGTGACCAGCCCCTTCATCCCCCGTTCGCGGGCCACATCGAGCAAGAAGCGGGCAAAGCCGATGTCGTTCTCGACGATCAACAGCACGTGGTCGCCCGCCCGGATGTCGTTCCGGTCGTCATCCACCTCGTTGACGAGCTCCGGCTGGGCGACGGGCGCGGCAGCGCTCGCAGCCACGCGCGTTGCCACGGCTGGCGTCGGGCGCCCGGCCACCGCTTCGCGAGACCGCTTGCTCTTCAGCTTTACGCGGTGCCCGTCGCGACCACCAGTCTCGGCCGAAACCGGAACCGGCTCGTGTTGCGGCGTCTTGCGCGGCAATCGCGGCGGGCTGTAGTTCTGTGGAATGAACAGCGTAAATGTGCTCCCAGCGCCGGGCTGCGACATCAGGCGAATTTCGCCGCCCAACAGTCGCGACAGCTCGCGGCTGATCGCCAGGCCCAGGCCCGTCCCGCCGTACTTGCGGCTGGTTGAACCGTCGGCCTGCTGGAACGCCTCGAAGATGATCTGTTGTTTGTCGGGCGGAATGCCAATGCCCGTGTCGGTGACCTCGAAGGCAATCACCAGCGGCGCCCGGTTCAGTTCGTCGTTGTCGGGGCTCCATCCGCCGCCGACCGCCTGCACCAGCAAACTGACGTTCCCGTGATGCGTGAACTTGAACGCATTCGACAGCAAGTTCTTGATGATCTGTTGCAAGCGCTTGGGGTCGGTGAGCATCGATTGCGGAATCGAGTCGTCAAGTTCCACGTGGAATTCGACGCTCTTCGATTCGGCCACGTGACGGAACGTCCGTTCGACGAACCGCGCCAGGTCGGCCAGCCGCATTTCGCTGATATCGACGGCCACCGTTCCCGACTCGATCTTCGAAAGGTCGAGAATGTCGTTGATCAGGTTCAAGAGGTCGTTGCCCGACGAGTGAATCGTCTTGGCGAATTCGGTTTGCTTGTTGGTCAGATTACCGTCGGCGTTCTTCGAAAGCTGATCGGACAGAATGAGCAGGCTGTTGAGCGGCGTCCGCAGCTCGTGCGACATGTTCGCCAGGAACTCCGACTTGTACTTGGACGTGAGCGCAAGCTGGCGAGCCTTTTCTTCGAGCTGCTGGCGGGCTTGCTCCACTTCCTCGTTCTTGCGCTCGACCTCTTCGTTCTGCTTGGCCAGCAGCCGGGCCTTTTCCTGCAATTCTTCGTTGGTGTTCTGCAATTCCTCCTGTCGCGTCTGAAGCTGCTGGGCCAGCGACTGTGATTGCTTGAGCAGGTTCTCCGTGCGCATGTTGGCTTCGATCGTGTTCAGCACGATGCCGATCGACTCGGTGAGCTGGCTCAAAAACGCATGCTGCGCTGGATTGAAACCCTCGAACGAAGCCAGTTCCAAGACGCCGCGGACCTGCCCTTCGAAGATCAGCGGCAGCACCAGGATGCTGCGCGGCGGCGCGTCGCCCAAGCCGGACGAAATCCGCAAGTAATCCGCCGGGGCATTGGTCAACTCGATCTTCTCCTTGTCGAGCGCGCACTGCCCGATCAGCCCCTGACCTAAGGCGAACCGCTTGTCCGGGACCTTGTCTTCCGAGGCGTAACTGGCAAGCAGCCGCAACTGCGGCTCGTCGTCCGCGCCATCGAACACGTAAAACTCAGCCTGCCGCGCGGTCACCACGGGACACAGCTCCGATAGAACCATCCGCCCGACGGTCGTGAGGTTGCGCTGCCCCTGAAGCATGCGGCTGAACTTGGCGAGGTTGGTCTTGAGCCAGTCCTGCTCCGTGTTCTTCTGCGTCGTGTCGCGGAGGTTGCGGATCATCTCGTTGATCGTGTCTTTCAGGGCGGCGACTTCCCCCTGAGCGCCGACCGAAATCGACCTTGTCAGGTCCCCCTTGGTCACGGCGGTGGCAACTTCGGCGATCGCCCGCACCTGTGTGGTCAGGTTCGCGGCAAGCTGATTCACGTTCTCGGTGAGCGCTTTCCACGTGCCGGCCGCACCGGGCACCTTGGCCTGGCCGCCAAGCTGCCCCTCGACGCCCACCTCGCGGGCGACTGTCGTCACCTGGTCGGCAAAAGTCGCCAGCGTGTCGATCATTTCGTTGATCGTCTCCGCGAGCTCGGCGATTTCGCCCTTCGCTTCCACCGTCAGCTTTCGCTTCAGATCGCCGTTGGCGACCGACGTGACCACTTTCGCGATCCCGCGGACCTGAGCGGTCAGGTTCGCGGCCATCATGTTCACGCTTTCGGTCAGGTCCTTCCACGTGCCGGATACTCCTTCGACCTGCGCCTGGCCGCCCAGCTTTCCTTCCGAACCCACTTCGCGGGCCACGCGGGTCACTTCCGAAGCAAACGAGCGAAGCTGATCGACCATCGTATTGACGGTGTTCTTCAGCTCCAGAATCTCCCCCTTCACATCGACCGTAATCTTGCGCGACAGGTCGCCCGCGGCGACCGCCTTCGTCACGTCGGCGATATTGCGGACCTGGCCCGTCAGGTTGCTGGCCATGAAGTTCACGTTGTCGGTCAGGTCCTTCCAGGTACCGGCGACGCCTTGCACATCGGCCTGGCCGCCCAGCTTGCCTTCCGAACCCACTTCGCGGGCCACGCGCGTTACTTCCGACGCGAACGAGCGGAGCTGATCGACCATCGTATTGACGGTGTTCTTCAGCTCCAGAATTTCCCCCTTCACATCGACCGTGATCTTGCGCGACAGGTCGCCCGCGGCGACCGCCTTGGTCACGTCGGCGATATTGCGGACCTGGCCCGTCAGGTTGCTGGCCATGAAGTTCACGTTGTCGGTCAGGTCCTTCCAGGTGCCCGCGACCCCTTGCACGTCGGCCTGGCCGCCGAGCTTGCCCTCGGTGCCCACTTCGCGGGCCACGCGGGTCACTTCCGACGCGAACGAGCGGAGCTGATCGACCATCGTGTTGACCGTGTTCTTCAGCTCCAGAATTTCCCCTTTCACATCGACTGAGATTTTGAGCGACAAGTCGCCGGCGGCGACCGCCTTCGTCACGTCAGCGATGTTGCGGACCTGGCCGGTCAGGTTGCTGGCCATGAAGTTCACGCTGTCGGTCAGGTCCTTCCACGTGCCGGCCACGCCTTTCACGTCGGCCTGGCCGCCGAGCTTGCCTTCGGTGCCGACTTCGCGGGCCACGCGAGTCACTTCCGCGGCAAACGAGCTGAGCTGATCGACCATCGTATTGATCGTGTTTTTCAGCTCCAGGATTTCGCCCTTCACATCGACCGTGATCTTGCGCGACAAGTCGCCGGCCTGCACGGCTTTGGTCACATCGGCGATGTTGCGGACCTGGTCGGTGAGATTGCTGGCCATGAAGTTCACATTGTCGGTCAGGTCCTTCCATGTGCCGGCGACGCCGGGCACGTCGGCCTGGCCGCCGAGCTTGCCTTCGGTGCCCACTTCGCGGGCCACGCGGGTCACTTCCGAGGCAAACGAGCTGAGCTGATCGACCATCGTGTTGATCGTGTTTTTCAGCTCCAGAATCTCCCCTTTCACATCGACCGTGATCTTGCGCGAGAGAACGCCGGCGGCAACGGCTTTGGTTACATCGGCGATGTTCCGGACCTGCCCCGTGAGATTGCTGGCCATGAAGTTCACATTGTCAGTCAGGTCCTTCCAGGTGCCGGCGACACCGGGCACGTCGGCCTGGCCGCCGAGCTTCCCCTCGGTTCCCACTTCGCGAGCCACGCGCGTTACTTCCGACGCGAACGAGCGAAGCTGATCGACCATCGTGTTGATGGTGTTCTTCAGCTCGAGGATTTCCCCCTTCACATCGACCGTAATCTTGCGCGACAGGTCGCCGGCGGCGACCGCCTTCGTCACGTCCGCGATGTTGCGGACCTGGCCGGTGAGGTTGCCGGCCATGCTATTGACGCTGTCCGTCAGGTTCTTCCACGTGCCCGCAACACCCGGCACGTCGGCCTGGCCGCCGAGGCGACCCTCGGTGCCGACTTCGCGGGCCACGCGGGTCACTTCGGCCGCGAACGAGCTGAGCTGATCGACCATCGTGTTGATCGTGTTCTTCAGCTCAAGAATCTCCCCCTTCACATCGACCGTGATCTTTTTCGACAGGTTGCCTGTGGCGACGGCCGTCGTGACTTCCGCGATGTTGCGCACCTGGCTGGTCAGGTTGCTGGCCATGCTATTGACGCTTTCGGTCAGGTCCTTCCACGTGCCTGCCACTCCTTTCACCTGAGCCTGGCCGCCAAGCTTGCCTTCGGTGCCCACTTCGCGGGCCACGCGGGTCACTTCCGAAGCGAAGGAGCTAAGCTGATCGACCATCCGGTTGATCGTCCGGGCGGCGAGGAGGAACTCTCCTTGCAGCGGGCGATCGCTGACTTCCAAGGACATCGTGCGCGACAAGTCCCCCTGCGCGACGGCGCCGATGACGCGCGCCGTTTCGCTAATGGGATGCACCAGGTCGTCGATCAGCTCGTTCACCGATTCGACCGAATCGTCCCAGAACCCCTCGACGTTCCCCAGCGACAGCCGCTGCGTCAGCTTGCCTTCTTTGCCGACGACTCGGCTGAGGCGGCCCAATTCGCCCGCCATCCGTTCGTTGAGCTCGACGACATCGTTAAAGGCGTCGGCCACCTTCCCGGCCAGCCCCGTCCAGCCCACGGGCAGGCGGACGTCCCGTTTCCCTTTTCGCAAATCGGTCAATGCATCCAGCAGGTCCGTCAACTGGGCGACGCTGAGAGAGGAATCGTCGAGCAACTGCATGAGTGGACTCCGTGCCTGAGAAGACAATGTGCCTCAAAAGACTTTGTGCCTGAAAAGACAATATGCCTGAAAAGCCAAGATACCTGAAAGGCCAGGATTTCCGGGATCGAAAAGGTTTTCTGGATCGCCTAAATCATCGGAAAAAATCGCGAAATAACGTCCGCCTGCCCGTGCACGCGATCAGGAAGTCGCGGTGGCGGCGCCCTCCCGTTCCATTCCCCAGGCTTTGAGTTTGCGCTGCAAAGTCCGCACGGAAATCCCCAGCGACTCGGCCGCTCGCGTGCGGTGGCCGTTGCAATCGGCCAGCGCCTTTTCCACGGCTGCTCGCTGGAGCTCGACGAGCGAGGTTGTGGAGACGGTCACGCGGTTTTGGTCGAGCAACGGATCGGCGGCGAGGGTCGCCGGCAAGTTGTCGATCGTGAGGCGGTTATTGGATGCCAAGACCACCATGCTTTCCACGGTGTTGCGCAGTTGCCGCACATTGCCCGGCCAGGCGAACGATTGCAAGTATTGCATGAGCCCGTGATCGATTTCCAGGCCGGGTTTGTTATGGGCCTCGGCGAAGTTCTTGAGAAAGTGAGCCACGAGCAGCGGAATGTCCTCCGGCCGATCCCGCAACGGCGGCAGGTGGATCGTGACCACGTTGAGGCGGTAATAGAGGTCCTCGCGGAACTCGTGATTGCGGACCATGTCTTCGATGTGCCGGCTTGTGGCGGCCACCGAGCGCACATCGACCTGCTTGTCGTCGTTGCTGCCGATGGGCGTGACGGTATGGTTTTCGAGCACGCGCAGCAGCTTGGCCTGCGAAGAAAGGGCGAAGTCGCCGATTTCATCGATGAACAGCGTCCCTCCGTGGGCGGCTTCGAAGCGGCCAATACGGGCGGCCATGGCGCCTGTGAACGCGCCCTTCACGTGGCCGAACAATTCGCTCTCAACCAGGTGCTCGGGCACCGCGGCCATATTCACCGTGATAAACGGGCCATTCTTGCGCGGGCTGTTTTGATGCAAGGCCTCGGCGATCAACTCTTTGCCGGTCCCCGACTCGCCCGTAATGAGCACGGTGCATTCCGACTGGGCGGCCAGCCGGGCTTGCTCGAAGACATCGAGAATGCCCTTCGACTGACCGATGATCTTTTCGAATCCCAACCGCTCGTCGAGCCGCTCCTGCAACTGACGGATCGTGGTGTCCTTGCGGTGTGATTCGAGGCACCGGGCAATGAGGATCAATAGCTCATCGGGATTGACGGGCTTGGTGAGGTAATCGTCGGCCCCGAGTTTCATGGCCTCAACGGCCGAGGTCACGTCACCGTGGGCCGTGACGATGATAAAGGGCGTCGCCGGCCGCCGGCTTTTCCAGTGGCGGAGGAGATCCACGCCGCTGTTCTCGCCCATTTTGAGGTCGCTGATGACCAGTTCGACCGAGTCGTCGAGAAAGCCCATGGCCTGCTCGGGATTCTCGGCGAGTTTGACGTCGTACTCCTCCTGCCACAGCAGCCGGGCGATGGCGAGGCGCTCGTTCTGCTTGTCTTCGACGACCAGGATCGTTGGTTTCGCATTCATCTTTAGGTTCCTTGAGGCGCGCGTTTAGCCAGCGGCAACAGCAGGCGGAAGCAATTGAGGCCGGTCCCTTGCCGGCGCTCGATGCTGCCTGCCGCGTCGGTGGCAAATCGATGAATCAAAGCCAGGCTCAGTCCGGCGTCGGAATGAACCGTAGGCTGGAAAGGCTCGAACAGGCGTGTCAATTCGAAATCGGAAAGTCCGGGGCCGCTGTCGGCGACGATCAGCTCGGCCGATCCGTCCGCCTGGCGGACCGTCACTTCGATCTTCCCCTTCTCACCGGCGCTCCGCTGGGCAAACGTGAGCAGGTTCAAGCTAATCTGCCTGAGCCGATCGGGGTCGATCCGGACGGTGAGCCGCTGCGGAGGGAGCGACGTCGTCAGCTCGATCTGCTTGCGGCGCAGCTCTTCTGCCAGGAGGTGCAACGTGGCTTGCACTTCCTGAGCCAGATCCGCGTCTTTCACTTCGCTGGGCTGCGGCACCGCAAACTGGACGAAATCGCGGACCAACGAGTCCAGGCCGTCGATCTCGTCGCTCGATTCGCGGAGGATTTCTGTCGTTTGCTGGTCGCCCAGGGGAGCGCGGCCGACGGACCGTCGCAAGGTATGGACATTGATTCGCAAGGCGTGCAGCGGATTGCGAATCTCATGGGCCAGGCCCATGCCGAGCTGCGAAAGCTGGCGCGCGTGCCATTGCACGGCCTGCGCCAGGCCGCGACGCAGGCGCGCTAGATCGCTCAGCAGCAGGACCACGCCGATGAACGCTCCCAAATTCGCGGCGAGGACCAGGGCCACAATCCAACTGCGCTTCCAGAGCTGCTGACGCTGCTGAAGGGCCACGTCATGATCGAAGGCGGCGGCATCCAGACCCGAGTGCACTCCGCCGATCCACTCGCCATTGACATGGAGGGGAACGCTCACGTCCAGCGCCGCGCTGTCGCCTGCCAGAGGACCTGGATCAGCTCTGACGACGTCGGTTCCGGCGTCGAGCTCCTTATGGTCGTCCCATTCGCTCGTGAGTCGCTTGCCGATGGCCTCGGGGTTCGTGTGCAGCACAATCACTCCCAGTGGATCGACGACCGCCAGATAGCGCTCGCGGCCAACCGGTTTGCTGAAGTCAGCCCAGCGAGCCATCAGCGACGATTGATTCCTGAGAGCTGGCCAGTCGATTTGGCCGCTTTGGCCGCCGCTTGTCGCAGGATCGGCATTGACCTCCAGGAGTGCTTCGAGGCGGCACGCCCGGCGGGTCGTTTGCGAGCGTAGCTCGCCGATTTCGCTGCGCAGCGCAACCGCGCGAATCGTGGCGGCATCGCAGTACAAATCGCGTGCACAGTCGATCAACGAGAGCGCCAGCGGAATACAGATCAATAGCGACAACCACATGGAGCGCGAGTTTCCAGGTCGTCGTGAGGATTCCATGATCAAGTCGGACGAGCGTGTGGCGCCCAGTGGAAGTGGCCAAAATCGCGATCCGCGGAGGGTCATGGAAAAAGTCCTCCCATCGATCCCACGTCCATCACGGACTATCAGCGACAGGTTACACCTCCGGCGAGTCAGCTTGTCCTATGCGGTGACAAAGCAAACGAAGTGCGCATCCAGAATATAGTCACTTAAGAGGGGTACACTACAACTTTAGCATTAGCGGCAGCTCGGCAAACAACGACATTGTGTCGCGTCGCGTCAATTTGTCGCAATAAGATGTCGGGGAGGCAGAGGGAATGGGCGAGTCGGAGGGTCCGCCGCTGGTGAAGATGTCACCAGTGGGCTGAGTGGCAGCGCGACGATTGCCACCGTGGCAACGCGAATCCGCATGGACCGGGCCCAGCCAAACGACGGCTTACCACGGCTTGAGCTTCCAACCCAGAATGAAGCCCACGCAAAAGCAGGTCATGGCGACAATCTCGGGCTTTTCGCGAGCATATTCGCGAAGGTATCCAAGCAAATCGTCCAGCGGGCGAAGTTGCTCAGCACTCAAAGGCGTCGGTTCGGCCTCATAGGCCTGGTACGCTAAGTCGTCGCGGTATTCCATGACTCTTCTCCTTGGTAAACCAAATCTTTTCGCAGGCAAAGGTTAGTGGGCCCGCCCGTGGCCGGGCGCAGCCGGCCGGCGGGAGTTGGCTCCCAGCCGCCGGACCACGCTCTTGAACCATTGGACGTTTTGTTTCCACTCGACGCGCGAACGGGCCAGGAAAGTTAGCTGGCTACGCAGATACCACACTCCCGCCCCCACCAAGCAGGCCGCACACACCAATCCGATCGCCAGCGCGATCAGCAGCGCGAGCCAAGGTTCTAAGTGCGCCCCCGAAACCAGACCGAAGGCGATCGTCACTAGCGCGAGGGGCAGGCACGACAGAGCAAGGACCGCTCCCACGGCCAGCAGGATAAGCGGCGTGATGAGTTTGCTCAGGTCATCCCGAAGGTCGAGGGCCAGCAGCTTGCCCTGCAATTCGGTGAGCGTCAGCGCATCGGACAAGAGCTCGCCCGTATTGTAAGCCACCGCCTGCGATGGGGACGGCCCATTCGTCGGGTTTACTTGCGTTTCAGCCACCATGCGATCGCCACTCCCGCCGCAAAGGCGACGGCCAAGGACGCTCCAGGATGTTTCGTTACGAATTGCTCGATGGGTTCGGTCCAGGCCTTGAGGCCCGATCCGACCGCCTGCCCAGCGCCCGCTGCAGATCCCCGCCGGAACCATGCCGTGGGCAGATATTCAGCGATGCGGTTCTTCATGGTCCGGAATCTCCTGTTCCCGGCGGCGGCGTGGTTCCTGGCGGCGGCGCGGTTCCTGGCGGCGAGTGGGGCGTCGTCATCCCGCGCACGAACTGATTGAGCTGCTGACTGGCGATTGCCGCTGCGCCTTGAAGTGCGACGCTCGCGGCCATGTTCAGGAGCCCGCCCAGCAAACCGGCGGAAGGCTGCGGCCTCACCTCCGCTGTGACCGCCACTTGATGCTGGCGGACCAGGTCGGCGAGTTGTTTGACGTCGGGCTTGACGACTTCGACCCGAACCGGGACGAGCACGTACCCAAGCGCCGCGGCTGCCCCCAGGCAAAGCCACGGATAGCTACGCACGTAATGCTGCCAGTCGGTCATGACGCGTGCATTTTCCACGATCTCCTGCACATCCTCACGAAGCTCCACTCGCAGGTCGCGCATTTGGCGCTGAATCTCTTCGGCGGCAGGTGTCGGGGAAACGCTCATGGCGGGCATCTCGGCAGCAGTCGTACGAGCATCAGCAATCCGTGGCTTTTTAGCAGCCGCGGCCTCAGGTATAAGCCTCGATTCCCCGTTTCATGGCGCTGGTCAGGTTGCACATCGAGTCATAGAGCTGTCGTCCCATCCGCTCGCTCATCGTCGATTCGTGAAACGAGGGGAGGAGCCCCTGGCTGAGGACGAGTCCGACGCCCAGCCCCACGCTAAACACAACCAGCATCGATGAGACGGGATATTCTTTGACCATCTCCGTCGGTCGCGCTATGGCCTCGTTCATCGCCGCCATCGCCTGGTCGGCGGTACGCCTTGTTTGCTGCGTAACCATTTGGCCAATCTCCTGTCGAAAGTGAAACAAGTTCGAGCGTAATTTCGCATCCACCCGGGCGGACAGCCCGGGGAGAAGGGGAAGTGCCGGATCGTCACAGATTTCAGTGCGTAAATGTGTGGGTCTTGACGTCGAGGCGCGTTCCCCTTCTCCCCGGGCTGGCAGTCCCCAGGCTGGCAGCTTCCCGGACTGGCAATGTCCGCGGACAGCGGACGCAAGTTCAGGGCTGCGGCGGACTATCGGCTGCGGAGCATCAGGCCCAGCACCACGCCCGCCAGGACGCCGGCGCCAAAGCACACGGCCACCGACTCCACGGGTCGTTGCTTGACCATGCGTTCCGCTTCTTCGTAGCCCTGCTGCATCGATTCGGCCGCCTGCTTGGACGTTTGTTGAATCTTGCCGGCGGCCTGCTGGGCATAATCGCGGGCGGTCTCCACCGCCTGGGCCACCGACGAGCCGCCATTGGAAGTGAGTTCTTCCAAGTAATGTTCGATCGCCCCGCGGGCTTCGCCGGTCTTCCGTTGAATCAGGCCCACGAGCCGATCGACGTTGCCGTCAAACGTTTGCAGCTCATCGCTAGTGAGCTGGCCCCATTTGGTGCGGAGCTTGCCCTTAAATTCGTTCCAATTGCCTTGGAGGGTCTGTTGATTGACCATCGCCTAAACTCCTTTGACCTCGTGCGAAGCGACGCTGCTCGCGCCACATGTGATGACTTGCAACCGTGAGTTCTCCTTTGCAAGTGCCATGCCGGGCCGAACTCATTTTCGATTCCAGCCATTGCTATGCGGTGCGGAGTAAACGCGGAATCGCGATCCGCCCTGTCTGCGGACAGCGACAACTGCACGCGCGATCCGAATCCTGCTGCTGCCCGGATCAGAGGTTCAATCGCGTCAATCTGACGCGGCTCAGTTGCGCTTGCGACATCGTGTCGAGCGACTGATTCGCACTCGGGCGCGAGCGATTGCTGCCAGGTTCCATCCCGATTGGCCCTTGATTTGCACCGGGATTGCCAGCGAGAGTTTGAACCGCAGCCAAATGCTTCCTCGAACCGGGAGTCAACATCATGCCCATCAGCACCATCCTGCTCATCATCTTGATCCTGTTGCTTCTGGGGGCGGTTCCCGCCTGGCCTCACAGCCGGGCTTGGGGATATGGGCCAACAGGTGGCTTGGGGCTCCTGCTCTTGATTGTGCTGATCCTCGCGCTGCTGCGCGTGTTTTAGAAACTAGAAATCGGCTCCGTCCGCATAAGGAGACAGGTCATGAACTGGGACACGTTGAAAGGCGATTGGAAGCAGTTCTCCGGAAAGGTCCGGGAGTGGTGGGGCGATCTGACCGATGACGAAATTGATCAGGCCAAGGGCCGCCGCGAGCAGTTCGAGGGGCTGCTCCAAAAGAAATACGGCATCGCCAAGCAGGAGGCCAAGCGGCAGATCGATGAGTTTGAGAAGAACTGCAAGTGCTAGGCGTGCGCCGCTACAGCGTCTTTGGGGCGGCGGGTTTACACGGGCCGTCGCCATTTCGCTTTGCAGATTCTCGCTACTGAGGGAGACTTCATCGTGACGAACATGCAACAACGGGTCCTCCGCGACCTGCGCCTGGAGCTGGCCGAGGCGGGTTGTGAACTTTCGAGCGTGGAACTCGAATCGATGGGTCAGTTCTTGGTGCTTCTGGATGCCGCAGGAAGCGCGGAAGGCTTGCAGCGCACGCTCGACCGCTTAGCGCCGACCTGGCAAGGCGATGGCCCGTATTCTCTGCTCGTAGCGCCGCTGGATTCGACGCACCTGGAATTGACTGAATACAATGCTTCGACGCTGTAGTCGCCTTCGCTAGCGGCGACACATTGTCGTCCCGACTTGCGGCTCATCACCGTCTTGGTCAATATTGGTCGTCGGCCAATCCCCATTGATCCGCGGGCGCGACGGCGATGAGCGATTCACCGCAAGTCTCAGAGAGCGATGTTCTGCGCCGCGATTGGGCTGAAGCGACCCCTCGCGAGCGGCCACCGCGGGTATTGGTCGTCGATGACAATCGCGACGCGGCGCATACGCTCGCCCGCTTGTTGAGCGTGCTGGGCATTGCCACCGAGGAGGCGAACAGCGGCGCGGCCGCCTTGCTTGCCATTGAGAGGCTCGCCATCGAGAGGCAGGCGCCCGACCTCGTGTTTTTGGATCTCGGCATGGCCCCGATGGATGGGATCGAAACGGCCCGCCAGATCAAGGCGCGTCCCGAGTGGCAATCGCTCCCACTCGTCGCCTTGACGGGCCTGGGGCACGAACATGACCGTGAGCGGACGCTGGCCGCCGGATTTGCCGCCCATCTGGTCAAGCCGGTCAATCTGGCGCTTCTCGAAAAGACGCTGGAGGCATTCCTGGATCATCCGGCGGGGCGTGCTGGCGAGAGGTCGCGCGTGGGGGGACCGGCAAATCGCCTGCCCTGACACGTATAGCGGCCGCCGTGGCACGGGCAATCCCAGGTGCGTTCGGCTTCGTTCCAGTGGACCACGCAGCCCGCGTGCGTGCAGACCGGCGAGAAGCGGTGTAAATCGCCGGAGGCGTCTCGATAGACGGCCTGCATCCGGCCATGTTGCGTGATCACGCGGCCGGCCCCGGGAGCGATGGTATCTTCCGTGGCGGAGGGGGCTTGGAAGCGGTCCACGGTGAAGCGGCGAATCACGTCGAGATTTTCGGCCACCATTTCGCCCGTCGAGGCCATCAACGTGAGCCGGCCGGGATTGAGGATTTCCTCGAGGGGGTGTCGCTGACCCAGAAGCATCCGGGCAATCAGCGAACCGGCCACCGTGCCCCACGTCAATCCCGTGCCGGCAAAGCCTGTAGCCAAGTAAAGATGCTCCGTCCCGGGGACCTTGCCCACATGAGGCAGGCCATCGGCGGGAACGTAGTGCTGGGCCGACCAGCGGTGCTCGATGGCCCGGACTGAGAATCGCTCGGCGGCATAGCTTTCGAGTTCGGTGAAGCGCTGCCGCTCATCGCCGGGATGCCCGGTCTTATGGTCGGCGCCCCCAATCAGAACGAGCGTCGGGTCCGCGGCCGATGCCAGCCGCAGGTAATGATACGGCTGGGCATCGTCCCAATAGAGTGCATCCTCGGGCGGGTCATCGACTCGAGCCGCAATGACGTAGGACTGATAGGGGAAAACGCGAAATTCGAATTGCGAGAACCCCAGGAACGGAGAATGCGTGGCGAGGAACACCGCGCCGGCCGTGACGTTGCCCCCGCTGGTATCGACGCGGCAAGGCGTGCCGTCTTCCGGGGGCAGGCAGGGAGAATTCTCGAAGATCTCGCCTCCAAGGGAATGCAATTCGGCCGCCATTTGCTGGATGTATTGCAGCGGATGAAAGCGGGCTTGATGCTCGACCTGCAGCGCACCGACGCACTGAAAGGGAACCGGCACCTGACGTGTGAACCAGCAGTCGTATGCCAGCTTTCGTCCCGCGGCGCACTGGTCCTGAAGTTTCGCCAGGCCCGCCGCGGACTCGGTGAACTGATAGGAAGGAATCCGCTGAAATTCGCAGTCGTGATACGTGCGGCATTGCATTTCAATCTGATCGATGGCCTCGCGATTGGCCGCGGCCACGGTCGCGGCCTTCTCCACACCGAAGTCAGAAATCAGGCGGGCGAGGGGTGTGTCGGTCGTCGCGTCGAGATGCCCCGACGTATAGCCGGTCGTGCCGTCGCCAATGTGGCCGGCTTCGAGGACCGCCACGTGCCGACCCGCCTTGCGAAGCGCTAGCGCAGCGGTGAGCCCCGTCAATCCGCCGCCGATGATCGCGACATCCACGTTCAGCGACGAATCGAGCGCGGGATAGTGCGCGGCCCAAGTGCCGGAAGTCTCTTGCCAGAACGATGTATGCGCGGTGGCTTGCATAGTTGGCCTCAATCGGAAGTTGTTGGATGAGGCAAACCGCAAACGGCGCGCCGCCGATAGCGATCGCAGGCCCGACAGATTGTCCGGCTACCGCCAGCTTGCTGGCGGCATTTGGTTCGGCTGACGGCACCTGGTTTGCAACGTCCATGCAACGGAAGGGGAATAGCCATGAGCACCACTCCATCTACGATTGATACGCCAGTGCGTGCCGCCGTATTTGCGACGCGAGAAGCAGCCCATAAGGCGGTCGATGCGCTGTTGGCTGCCAATTTCACGCAGCGTGAGATTACGGTGGTCTCGTCGAATGCAACCGAAGAGCGCGCGTTCAGAGCCTTCGAGCATCAAAAGCCAGCAGGAGCGAATACGCCAGTCGCGGTAGCGCTGGGCGGCGCGATTGGAGCGACGCAGTGCCGCTTCCCGAGGGCTGACTTATTCGCAGGAGCCAACTCATGACTGCCAGGCACACAGCTTCGGCCGGCGCCGAAACGTGGCGCGAACACCAGCGCCTGACGCCGCCCGTGGAACTCCAAGCTCGAAGATTACTGGACGAGGCGGGTTCACCGGGCCGGGCCAGGCATGCGGTGGATGCCGCCGCCAAGAGCCAGCCCCTGGCTGCCTCGGCCCACGACCAATTCGCCCGGCAACTGGGCTTTGCCTCTTACCTGTCGCTGTTCGAGGCTTCGACCCCGATTCAACCGGCCGCGGGCAAGCAGTGGTTTGTGACGGCGCTGCGCAGCGACCTGTGGGTGGTCTGGAACGACTCGGACCTGGTGGCTTTGGGAACCTATCCGACGCGCGACGCCGCGGAACGAGCAGTGCCGCCTGCGACGGGCGATGGCTCCGGCTGACCTTCGGAGCAGTCGATCAAGATCTCGTGCGATTGCGGCTCAAGGGCGAGCTCAATCTCGTCGCCCGAGTGCTGGTCGCCGTCGAACCAGACGCGCGGCTGGCGGATATTGGGGCCGTTGCGGTACGTGAACTTGTAGGTCGCGGCGCCGTAGCGGAAAGTGATCGCAAATTCGGGCCAGTCCGCGGGAATACAGGGGCGAATTCGCACGCGCCCGCGGCGCAATTCGAAGCCCAGAATCGATTCTAGCGCCACGCGATACATCCAGGCCGCCGAGCCGGTGTACCAGGTCCAGCCGCCACGACCGGTATGGGGCGCGACGCCATACACATCGGCTGCCGCCACATAGGGCTCGACTTGGTAGCGCATCACTCCCTCGGGCGTGGCGGCGTGCAGCACTGGGTTGACGAGGTCGAAAAGTTCCATCGCCCGTTCGGCATCGCCGAGTTGGGCAAAAGCCTGAATGGTCCATAAGGCGGCGTGTGTATATTGGCCGCCGTTCTCGCGGATGCCCGGCAGGTAGCCCTTGATGTAGCCCGGATCGAGCGACGTCTTGTCGAACGGCGGGGTCAAGAGCAACACGAGGCGGGCCCGCTCGCGGACCAGTTCGTTCCAGACGGCGTCCATCGCCATTCGCGCTCGAGCGCGGTCGGCCCCGGCAAATACCGCCCAGCTCTGCGACAGCGAATCGATGCGGCACTCGTCGTTCAGGTGCGAGCCGAGCGGCTTGCCATCGTCGAAATAGGCGCGGCGGTACCACTGGCCGTCCCAGGCGTGGCGCTCCAAGTTTTGGAGCAACTGGGCGGCTTGCGCCGCCAGGCGGTCGGCCTGGTCGCGGTCGCCGCGCTTGCGCATCACCGGCAGGAACTCGCGCAGCACGACCAACAGGAACCAGCCGACCCAGACGCTTTCGCCCTGGCCCAGCTCGCCGACCTTGTTCATGCCGTCGTTCCAGTCGCCGCACCCCATCAGCGGCAGGCCATGCGGGCCGAGCCGGAACGCCCGGTCAAACATCCGCTTGCAATGCTCGTAGAGCGAACACGACTGGGATGATTGCTCCGGAAGTTCATACCGCTCGTGCTCGTGCGGTTCCAGCGGCGGCGAATGCAATAGCGGCGACGTCTCGTCGAGCACTCCCTGATCGCCGGTTATCCGCAAGTAGTGGCAGGTCACCAGCGGCAACCACAGATAGTCGTCAGAAAATCGCGTGCGCGTTCCGCGGCCCGTGGGGGGATGCCACCAGTGCTGCACGTCGCCTTGCTCGAACTGCCGAGCGGCGGCGCGGAGCAGGTGCTCGCGGGCCAAATCGGGCCGGCAATAGACCAGCGCCATCACATCCTGCAATTGATCGCGAAAGCCATAAGCCCCGCCGGATTGGTAGTAGGCGGAGCGGGCCCACAGCCGGCAGCCAAGCGTTTGATAAATGAGCCAGTGATTCACCAGGACATCGAGCGGCGCGTTGGGAGTGCGGATTTGGATAGCGCTGAGCATGTCGGTCCAGCGGCCGAGGTGCCGCTGGATTTCGTCGCTTACCGCCTGAGGCGCGGAAAATCGGGAGAGGACGGCGCGGACCTCGTCCAGATTGCGGCCCGCTCCGAGCAGGAAGACGACGTCGGCCCGCTCGCCTGCGGCCAGGGCAAGCCTGGTTTGCACGGCGCCGCACGGATCGAGGCCTGCCCCAGTCTTGCCTGCCAGCGAATCCTGCGCGAGAGCTGCGGGTCCGATCGCATTGCGATTGCGACCGAGAAACTCGGTTCGGTCGCCCGTCAGGCTGCGGTTGGAGCCGAGCACGTGCAAAAACGCAATGTGTTCCGCAAACTCGGAATGATAACGGTTGCGGGCGATCAGCGCACCGCTTTGGGCGTCGATGTCGGTCGCTACGTGCAATTGCGTATCGCGCCGCTGAACGCCCAGCACCCATTCGACGTAATAGGTCAGCGCGATGGCCTTGGGCTCGCGGGTCGCGTTCCGCACCGAAAGACAGACAAACTTCACTGGCTCGTCGGTCGCCACGGAAATCTGCGTTTCAAATTCCAGCCCATCCTGCGCGTGCCGGAAGCGGCTTTGCCCGTGACGATGCTCGACGACGTAATCCACCCCCCTGTCGCGGTCGGGCTGGGGGAGCGGGCGATAGATCGCCCCGCTGCGCTCGTCACGGGCGTAGAGCCATTCGGCCGGCGTATCGGCGATCGGGTCGTTTGCCCAGGAGGTGAGTTTGAACTCGCGACTGTTTTCGGCCCAGGTGTAACCGCCGCCTGCTTCCGTCACCAGGCAACCGAAACGCGGATTGGCAATCACGTTTGACCAGGGCTGCGGCGTTTGGCGACCACCACCCAGATCGATTTGATAGGCCCGCTCTCCGTCGATGAACCCGCCCCAGCCGTTGAAAAACGAACGACGCCGATCGCTCGCCAGTTGCCGAGCCGGTGCGGACGGGCCGGCTGGCCGGGGTGATGCCAAGCCGCTGGACAACATCCAATTGCGGTCCGGCCGCGCCACTTGAGCACCCTGCGATTTCGTGGCGGCCGCGGTGGCGGCTTCCAACTGCCGGGCCAGCGTGCCGCGCTCCCCGCGGACGACGACGGTTGCCGCGGCGGCGAGCAAGGTCTGGTCGTCGCGTGGAATCTGCGACCCGCGCAACAAATAGACGTGGGAGGTGTGACCTTCCGGCTGGAGGTGCAATTCATCGAGCAGCGCTACCAGTTGTTCCTGAAGCGCGTCGAAGTAGCTGCCCGGATGGTCGTTCACGACAACCAGATGCGCCGTGAGGCCATGCGACCGCCAATACTGATGCGCCAAGAGCAAGTCGCGAACGACATCGAGCTGATCGGGCCGGGTCACGTGCGCGAGCAAGATCGGCAAATCGCCCGAAATGCCGTATCGCCACAGGCCGCTTTGTCCCTGCCGGTTCGCGACCAGCGTCGCGGCATCGGCCCGCCAGG
>Ga0065705_10001817_pt1 | contig 33882 bp, 52 predicted proteins | sample SwibulcommuniRL2_FD_59092 | JGI IMG/M metagenome (GOLD analysis project Ga0065705, IMG submission 59092) | Bulk soil microbial communities from switchgrass field near Rose Lake, East Lansing, Michigan, USA - RL2 Bulk Soil v2 (version 2) | ecosystem: Environmental > Terrestrial > Soil >...
GTCAAAAGTGGTTACAAACGACTTTCCAGTCGAAATCAGGTCAATTTCATTTCCCTTTGCCAAATCTTGCGTGTTAGGCCACATCTCTACCATCTCTTATGTTTTCTAAGAAAGTTGATCCGTCTTCGGAACTTCTTAGGAGGTCTTCCTTCTGGTTTCTTAGGCTTCCTTCTGCCAAACAACCAAGCAAAGAAACCTATAGGCTGTGGATTCTCTCTCCACTTCACATACGTCTCCCACAATCGTTCATTGTATTGAGCATTAGCCTGCCTTGATTCCGCTTGTAGCTGGGGACAGAAGCCTAGAGTATGTCCGTATTTTCGGCAATGGGCGCAAAAGTGTTCAGTCATCCTTTACCCTTTCAATTGTGATTGATCTACTTTCAGGATCACATAACCATTCTTTTAAGGCTAGAATAACAATGTCTGCATACACCGAATTATTAAACTCAGTATGTTTTACTGAGTGTTTGGTAGTAAATTTAACTCTAAACTTGTCAGCCATAGTAAACCTTTCAATTGTGACAATACAACCTATCAGAAGGGCTATCCCATGCTTTAGGGTGGAATTGGCTACACCAGGTGGTGAATTGTTCTGCCTTAGTACTGCCATTTAAATTACTCATAGGCAGATATGAATACGCAGCTACACAGGCAACTAACGCCACTCGAATTAAGAAACTAGCCATTAATCGTCAATCCAATCCTCTACTATATGCTTACGCTTAATTACCTTTAGTTTAATCGACTTTAGATCGATGTCATCTTCCCATTCCTCTTTATACCTCTTTACCTCTTCCTTGTCTCTACTCTCGTGAAATGGCTCAAACACCCATGACGGTTGAGTGTCCTCGGTCTCTACCCTCTGTAGCGCATATTCCCAATACTCAAACATTAGAAACCAATCTCCTTAGTCATAAGTTCGGCGCACTTGTCAGCAATGACATAGTCAATATCCTCGGGAATGGCCCCTTCACTGCCACTAGTCTTCTCAGCCACAATAGCAGCCAACTTATCACGCAATCCCAATTCAAGGTCCCGATCATCCCACATCAGCTACACACCTATCCTTTGTGACAAAGACATACACAGGTAACCTTACAGTCTGCTAGTCTACACCATTGACACATCAGCTACACTCTGACTTCCCATGCGTTAACGCTCTTACACACCTGAATAGGGAATGATTCGAGGTACTGACGACGGTGCCTAATCTTCACAGCACTAATACGCTCGCCACGTTCCATTCGAAGGGCATCAGAAATCACGTGACGGTAAGCCTTACGGCATTGCCTAAGAGTGCGAGTAGTCATTACGGAGTCACCCCATTCACAAGCAAAACAACAGGCTTAGTCAGGTCAATGATCGGGTCACGCAATTCAACTCCATCAAAGAGGAAGTCTTTAATGACTCCCGCAAAATCCATTGCCTGATAGGTGTTAGGGAATTCAACCCACGCACGCCTACCCATAAAAGAATGGCAGATAATTCGACCTCCATACATATTCGCATAAACGCTTAGGTTGTGATGTGAGGGAACAGGAGTGTAATTACCTGAGCCGTCATAGTCGTGAAGAGTTTCAAGCTCCATTAGCTACAGCCTCTCTCTTTAGATATGACCATTCACTCCCGCTGCGCTTCTGAAACGCAATGGCCCTTAGCTACACAAGGGAGAGAATGAATGATCAAACCGAAAGAGCTTAGCTATTCTCCTCTTGAGATGTCAAGGGCTTCATCGTAAGTAATTCGTTCACCAGTAAGAGAGTTACGGACAACTCCTCCGCTAACGTGCAAGGGGATGCTCAGCTTTTCCGTCTCACTGCCAATAGTCACAGGGTATTCGGTAGAGCGGTAGTCACCAGTGACTTCTCTGTTAGTCACTGTCTCTAGCAAAGCGTCTTCTTCCTCAATAAAGAATTCCCAATCCTCCATGGCCCCTCTTCTCTCTCTGTCTTCCTTGCTTTCCCTGACAAGACAAACTCTACGCCTATCCCTAGCCCCTGGCAAGCTCTAAAGCTGAATTTAACCTTACTGTGACCCAACCGTTATAGTCCAGTCGGTTTCTCCCGATCTGTGTAACTACCACCCCCCTTGACACCCTTCCTCCAAGTTTAGCTAACTTTGGGGTTTATGGAGGCTAGAGTTATTCAACGATCACCCCTTGGTTTGATGAATGTCCGAAATGAACCGAAACGTGGCTAATTAAATGATCTCTCTCTGTCAAAGGGTTCCGTCCACTGTGGAGTAAGGAAACGTGCAGGTCAGAGGGTTGTGTTGCTCCGAATGGAGTAGCGATAAATGATCTAGGACTGGAGATCATTTGATCGGCTCAAATGATCTGTCTACAGTGGACAGTCCTAAAGGGAGGGTGAGAGGTAAAAGACCAGGTCAGAGCCTGTGGATAGAGAGGTTTGGACAACGATCTTCATCCAAAGTCGATTTCCCTATATGAAGATGATCTTGGAGCTCAAGCTCTCCGAGTGATAAATCAAACTCCAAGAACTTCTTCGTTTATAGGCCGATGGAATTCTAAGAAGGCTTGAGACGGAATTACTCGGGCGTATAAACCGGTTTATAGCTATCAGCAGACCTATAAGACTAAGGCCATTGACATAAGGCCATTGACTAGAATAAGGAGTCTGGCTATAGTAAGGACACTGAGGCGGCTCAGTCTATTAACAAGGGTCAATAGGCTTATAGGCGTAAGAAGTCTATTGAGTGTAAGGACTCTTATAGGTATCAGTGCATTGATGTTGTCCGGAAAATTGCAAGGCTCCAGCCGAAGGGAACCCATATAAACCCTTCAGAATTTTCTAAAAATTAGAGAGGTCTATAATGGACTATACTGCTTTAAAAACTGTATGGAAAGATTCCTTAGCTGTCTGGGATAATTTATTTAAACAGTTAGAACAAGTTCCTTCAAAAGATAGATTACATGAAGGCTTGGAGCTGAGAAGTCAGCTAATGAGTGCTAAATTCGCCCTAGAGGCTAAGATAAGAGAGGTAGAGGCTATTAATAGCAGGTGTAGCTAGAATGAGTGGATGTCTTGGTTCGAGATATAAATGGACTTGTGAGATTCACGGTTACCTTAGGCTATGCTGCATGTATAGGATGGGGAGATATGATTGGGAGTTAATTAAGTGGATAGTAATAGATGATTGAGTTAACAGAGACTCAATGGTACAAAGCCAACTCTCTGCTACAGGACCATGCTATTGGGGAATTTAGTTTTATGATGCTTTGGCCGATCTGTAGCTTAAGGCGGGTGGCCTATTTGAGGTTGGAGGAGGTGAAATGGGGAGAGCGGAATGGCAGGAGGATGATTACGTAGAACTGACTGCTGTGCATAAAGACTTATTGACGTATATTGAGCAGTTTTGGTACGTTAATAAGGGGAAGTTCCCTACTCCTAAGGCGTTAGAGAACTGGGGGAAGATTTTCGAGTTTGACTTTAGCAAGGTTCAGGACTTGCTACAGGACGTAATGCCGTACTTGGAGTACCGTGGGATTTGTGTAGAGGACTATACTGAGCTACTGACTTCTTTGCAATTGAGTGCGGCTAACTTGGTTATGAATTTTGCTGATAGAAGAAGCTCTGTAGCTAAACTAAAAGCATTAGGGGTTACTCCGACTCAGTGGGCGGGATGGTTAAAGCAGGAAGCATTTAAAAACTATGTAGCTAGTAGGACGGGGGAGATTCTAGAAGAGAACAAGCACGAAGCTGCGCTGGGGTTGGTTAGGCAGGTTGAGAAGGGCGACACCAGCGCAATTAAGTTATTCTTTGAGGTTACGGGGCAGTACAAAGGGTCGGAGGAGCAGACTTCTAACTTAAAGGTTGTGTTGGCTAGGTTCTTTGAGATTCTGCAACTCAAGATTAAAGACAAGCTTTTGCTGGCTGAGATTGCGGATGAGTTTGAGGCGGTTATGACTTCTCAGACTGCGGCGGTTAGAGTGATTGACTCTTCTGCTAAGACTTACAACCCGGACTTAACCGCTTTGGAGACTCCGGCCGCCCCGAAGAGAAGTTACACTAAGAGAGAGCCAACTAAAAAGGAAGAGAGCATTTTTGACATTTAAGTGGACCCCTCTTGACACGTTAGGGGGCTGTAGCTACACGCGCGTGTTCCTGTTTATCTCTTAAGGGAGGCTGTAGCCATGTTCGCTATTATTGCGGCGGTGTTCTTTTTCTTGGCAGGATTTAACGTCAAGATAGGAGCTATTAAGTTAGTTTGGATTGGAGTAGGGTTCTTAGCTTTGCACTTGGGATGGAACGTGGCTTTGCCTGCTTTTACGTCGGTTAGAAGGGTTAATCAGTAAAATGCCTCAGTACATTGCTCAAGTTAGGTATACAACCATACATGAACCTATTAACTTTAAGACTCCAGAAGATGCAGAGAAAGCTCTTGACGAGGCTGTAGAAATAAAGGGAATTGCTTTGAGTAGCACATCGTTAGATAACCTTAAAGCTCAGGTTGGTTATCTAATTGACGACCTTGAAAAGTTCAGGGTAACAGGAGAGGATTAAATGACACAGCCTGCTAATCAAGTTCCGGGGCAGCTATTTCAGGACGATCCTTTTGGGAAGGTTAGAAAGGAGGTAATTGACCCAGCGCCCCCGCCTCAAGATGTCAAAGCTTTTCATAAGAGATGTGATAGAAACTCTAGTACTCTAGCAGACCACCATACCTTAGGGCCGGACCATAATCAAGCTGCTGGCGGAGATCACATTCATGACGGAGTTAGTTCTAAAAAACTTATGGAGGGAACTTCTATTACTGGGGCTAAGGGCGGTAACGTAGCTTTAGCTAACCTCATTACAGCTTTAGCGGCCAAGTTTGGCTTTACAGATTCTACGACATAGGGTGTGTAGCTAAGTGGAAGAAACGATTGAAGATTTAATTAAGAAAGTGGAAGACCTAATAAAATCTCCGATGGCAGAAGGGCATAAGAGGCTTGCTCTATCTCAGATGAAAGCTAGAGCCTTTGACCTTAAGGAGTATCATATAGATCAGATGTTCAAGGCTTATAACCTATATCTAGAAATTGGCGTATTAATGAGGGGTGAAGATGCCTTACGCAAGTGAGAAGCAGAGAAGGTTTATGTACTCTCAACAGCCTGCTGTAGCTAAGAAGTTTGAAAGAGAAGGTAACAATAGAGTGGTGTCTACTCCTAGGGCACGAGCTATTGAGAGAAGGTTTAAGAGACTTGAACCAAAATCAACTCCTAAGAGTCGTAAGAATCGCTATTCGGATTCAGACTATGCCGATTAGGTTTATCAACTTCTTTAAAGTTAAGCATAGAGTTGTTAGTAAGATAAGAAGAGATGTTTATTTTGGGTATGATTATAAGTGTAAGTGTGGGGATGAATGGTTTGAAACTGATGAAAGTTTATTAAGGAGGTGGGACAATGCCTCCCCGGTCAAGGAAAGCTTTAGATTTAGACCAGACATTCCGCGCCTTCTCTGAAGGTTTAAAACAGTCTATTAGAAGGCCTACTATTTATGGTTATGTACCTCATGCTAAGCAATTAGAATTTCACAGTTCTATTAAGAAGAAGAAGTTGTATTTGGGGGGCAACCGTGGTGGCAAGACTGTTGGCGGTGTGGTCGAGGATATTTGGTGGCTCACGGGGGAACACCCATACAGGGAGACACCGCCACCGCCGGTAAGAGGGCGATGCGTCGTAGTCGACTTCTTAGAAGGTTTAGAGAAAATTGTTAAACCTGAGGTAATGAAGTGGTTACCTCCCAGTAAACTAATTGGTGGATCTTGGGAATTATCTTATTCTAAAAGTAATAGAACTCTGACTCTTGAGAATGGATCGTTCTTAGAGTTCATGAGTTACGAGCAGGATGTAGAGAAATTTGCCGGGACGAGTCGGCATTTTACTCATTTCGATGAAGAGCCTCCCAAGGCTATTTTTAATGAATGCCTGGCACGTCTTATTGACGTAGGTGGGTCATATTGGATTACTATGACTCCTTTACTGGGAATGGCTTCTTTCATTTATGATACTCTCTTTCTACCTGGTCAACTGCCTGATAGTGACATAGACATTACACAGGTTGAGATGTTGGATAACCCTTACATCTCTGAAATTGAAGCTGAGAACTTCCTTAGCACATTGGACCCTGATGAGCGTAAGGCTCGTGAAAAAGGTGAATTTGTTCAGATTGGTGGTTTAGCATTTAAGAGCTTTAAGCCTGACATTCATATAATTCCTGGTGAAAAATTTGATTTGGCACCATTGGCTTGGACCCAGTATAGGTCTATGGATCATGGTCTGAATAATCCGACAGCATGGCACTATCACACTGTCTCCCCTCAAGGTATATTAGTCACATGGGATGAAGTGTATGATAATGAATTAACTGTGCCACAGTGGGCTAAACTACTTGTAGCTAGGGATAAACTTCCTAATAGACGACCTCCTGACATTACTATTGCAGATCCTGCTGTTAAACAGCGTGGTGCAGAAACTGGATTATCTATTCAGGCAGCTTATGCTCAACACGGCATACCTATGGTCTTAGGTAATAATGACCAAGGTTACGGCGTCAATCAAATGAACAATTATTTCCATGATTTAAAGTGGTTTGTTACTGATAGATGCCCTAACTTAATTAAGCAGTTACAACGAGTGCGTTGGGCTACATGGGCTACATCTAAGCAAAGAGACCAACAAAACCCTAAAGAGAAACTACATGACTATAACAACCACGCAACTGACGGTGTTCGCTATTTGGTGGCGACTATTATGCCAGAAATTTCAGTAGATAAGAAGAATGAGATTAGTAAGAAAGATGCTATAGCTGTAGTAAATCGTTTATTGCAACCGGTTACTCCACAGGCAGCGGGGAATGTCTATGACTTATCATTGACTAGGTCACTCAGAGCAGCTAAAACACATACTGAGTGGACAGTGTTAGATGAGCATTTAGGAGGAGAGTACTAGTGAGCCAGGCAATGGGGGATCTACTTAGCTATTTTAGCTATAGTCATCTCCCAGAAAATCTTCAATCTCTTTCTAGACCATTTCATGATTTAGCTACAGAGATTTCGACTTATGATGTTGCTGATTACGAAGAATTAAAAATGGGGCTTCATAAGTTATTGGAAGCCAAGGATTGCATTGTAAGAGCAGCTATTCGTCGTGGCCCACAAGTCTAAACAAAAGGAGTAAAGAAGTGACTGACAAGACTTACGTTACCGAAGAAACTGATGCTGTTGAGCCTGTAGAGCAGCCTAAGCCTACTTATGCAATTGATAACCCCCCTACTAACAGTGAAACTGTCGAAGTTTTAAAGGGTGGCTTTGCGGTTAAGACTGTTCCGGATGGCCATGTTGGCCAGGTTCATTTAGTGGGACCGGATGGATCTATTAATAACTTTGTCGGGCCTCAGGTTTCTCCATTAGTTGCTTTCCGCGACGGTGGCCCTTACTTAGATGAAGGTGAAGTCGCCCGAGAAGAGTACCGCAGGAAGCATGTTATGGAGCGTACTACTGTTCTTAATGATGTTGGTGGTATGTCTAATCAGGCTGCTGTAGCTCCGAATGACTCTCCCACCTTTCAGCAACTAGTTTCTGAACAAAAGGGTGAGCCTTTCAAGCCTCAGCAGGCTTCTTCGGAGACTACTGAGTTTAGCCTCCCTAGTGATGAAGAGTTAGGTCTTAAGAAGAATGACTAGTTTTGAAGTTAATTACCCCAAATTAGAAATTACTAATGAGGATAGAATTAGATTAATTAAGAAGGGTGACCCTGTAGCTGCTCCTGGTGAATGTATTCTTTGTAAGGGTATTGTTGGTGTAGACGGTCGGACTCTTATTGACTTTGGTAAGAATATCCAGCTTCATGGACGGGTACAATTCTGTAATTTGTGCATATCACCTATAGCTAGAATTATTGGGTTTATTAGTTTAGAGTCTAAAGAGTATAAGAAGTTAATTGCAGACTATGAATCTATTGTAATTCTTGTTACCGCATTAGAGAATGAAGTTACGAGGTTAAGAGAATATGAATCTATTGTGGAATCTTTTAGGAATCTTGGGATGCTCGGTAGTATTATCACTACCTCCGTGGATAGCAATAGTGAAACTGTTGGGACTTCTCAGGGATCAGAAGGAGATGTCTCAGGAGGTAATAAGCAAACAAAGTCAGCAGATAGCAACAGAGCAGGGCCGAGTTCAACAGATGTTGAATATGGTAATGAGCAAGGACCTGCAATCGTTCGCAGCTTTACAGACATTGACGACATCTCAAAATTTACAAACATTTGATGAAGAAGTAATTGATACGTCAGATGCAGCAGAGGCAGTTAGGTTTTATGAAGGAATAGGCGAACTACATGACTCTGATGACGAGCTACAACGGCTCCGGGAAGAGCTTGGGCTCGGACTTGGGGTCGATTCAGACACAGCCGTACCAGATGCCAACCATTGACCCTGACTTAGAAAAAAAGATAGTTGGATGGGTCAATGAACAGTATCAATTAATGCGTTCGGCTAGAGAGCCACTAGAGACTCAGTGGTATGTTAATATGGCTTACTATCTAGGTAAGCAGTATGTAGAACCGCAGTCTAGAAGCTCTTCTATTAGTACTATAGTCGGTGGAAGACTAACTACTCCTAAGGCTCCACCGTGGAGAGTCAGATTTGTTATTAATAGGGTTAGGCCAGTAGTTCGTACTGAATTAGCTAAAGTAACTTCTCAAAAACCTACTGTTACTGTAATACCTGCTTCTTCTGAGGATAGAGACTTCTTTGCGGCCCAAGCAGGAGAACAAATCTGGGATACAACTTATAGAGATAAGAACATTAAGCAGGTTATAAAGAGGGCTGCATGGTGGACTCTTATTACGGGAGTAGGTTTTGTTAAGTGTTGGTGGGATCCAGACAAAGTGGATCCTGTTAACGAAATCCCCGGATCCCTTTGTTATGATCCTGTTACGCCGTTTCATATATTGGTTCCTGATTTACACGAAGAAGAGTTAGAAATTCAACCTTATTTAATGCATATTCAAAGCAGGAGTATGGACTGGATTAAATTACGTTACCCGCAGTTAGGCGATGTTAAGCCGGATACGGCTGAGGCTAATGATATTTTTGAAGATGCTTTTGTTAATTTAGCTGTTACTAAGCAGACTGCCGAGAGACGCAAGGCTTGCTTAGTTAAGGAAGTTTGGATTAAGCCTGGTCAAATTCCTCAACTACCTATGGGTGGATTAGTTACTGTAATTAGTAATAAGATTGTACAACATACTATTGATTATGGATGGCCATATGAGCACAAACAATACCCTTTTGCCAAGATAGATCATATCCCCACTGGTAAATTCTACCCGGACTCTACTATAGTAGACTTAATTTCTCTACAAAAAGAATTAAATCGCACTAGGTCTCAAGTAATTGAGGCTAAGAACTCAATGGCTAAGCCTAGAATTCTTGCTTACAAGGGTTCAGTCACTCCGGGGATGATTACGAGCCAACCGGGGCAGGTAATTCTTGTTACTCCTGGCTTTGAGTTACCTACTATTATGCCTACGCCTCCGTTACCTTCTTATGTAGCTGAGGAAATTGATCGTATTTTAGCTGATATTAATGATATCTCTGGCCAACATGAAGTTTCTAAAGGACAAACCCCTCCTGGTGTAACTGCCGCTACTGCGATTAGTTATCTGCAAGAACAAGATGAAAGTATGATTGCTTTTACCTATGACTCTGTAGAAAATGCAGTTGAGAAGATTGCAGGACAAACTCTTTGTTATGTGAAACAGTATTGGGATGTTCCTAGAATAGTTAAGGTAGTAGGTGTAGATGGCTCATTTGATGCTTTAACTTTTAAAGGTGCTGACTTAGGTAACAATACAGATGTAAAGGTGGAAGCTGGAAGTTCGCTACCTACGTCTAAAGCAGCAAGGCAAGCATTCTTAATGGATTTAGCTAAATTTGGATGGATTACTGCACAGCAATTGTTAGATACTTTGGACATGGGTGGAATTAATAAGATTACTGATAAGATTAGAATTGACCAGAAGCAGGCTCAGCGTGAAAACTTGCGTATGGCTGCTGTTACCCAAGAAATGTTAGATCAGTACAATCAGCTACAAATGCAACAATCCATGATGGATCCTGCGACTGGGATGCCTCAGAATCCTGATTATATTGCGCCTCAAACTGACCCAATGACTAATCTGCCTGTAGCTCCTGCCCAAGAACCTCAACCTACAAGTTTTGACCCTAACCAACTTCCTGGACAGCAAGAGGTCCCTCCTCAGCCTATGATCCCGCAAGTCCTTAATCCACCACCTATTATACCTGTAAATACCTGGGATAACCACCCTGTACACATAGAGAATCATAATAATTATCGTAAGTCACAGGCATTTGAGCAATTACCTGAGGTTAATAGGCAGCTTTTTGAGACTCACGTTCAATTGCATATAGCTGCTTATCAGACTCAGATGATGGCTCAAATTCCACAACAAGGTGGAACACCACAAGATAGTTCACAGCAACAACCACAGCCTACTGGACAGCAAGACCAACAGATGCCAGACTTACAGCAGCAACAACCCGGACAAGGGTATGGTGGATAAATGTCGCAGCATATGATCGCACCTAGTGTTAATCCAAGATACGTCGATAAGAGAAAAGCCGGTTTATCTGGGGCTGATACTAGAATTACTGGAATTACTATTTTTACTTGTAATGCCACTGGCACGACTACTACGGCAAAGGGTGCTGACGCAGTCCCTGCTACTGCTGACACAAATGTTATTAGACGTGGCGAGAAGTTTAAGCTTTTTACATCAGCCGGTGCAGCCAAGGAAGAGACTATTTTTAGGGTTACAGGTATAGCTAGCGCTGCTGGTACTACTACTATCACCTTTACTCCTGCTGCCGCTACTGCACCTGTCAGTACTGATGTATTGAAGAGGGCTAGTATAGATTATACTGATGATTTAGGTGATCTTGATTTTAGACTTAATCAATTAGATTCCACTACTTACTCACTTACGAAGCTGGATCAAATGACTCTAAACGATAAAATCTATGCCTTAAGAACTGTTGATGATGCTGGAAGCCTCCCTTAGAGGCTCTAATGGAGAAAATAGACTATACAGATGTTAATGAGATTGATCCTCTTACTGGCAAGAAAAGGAAGAAAAAGAAATCACAGGACGACGAAGAGACAGTTAAATCAGTTCCATCAGTTTCAGATATTAAGCCGTCATCCTTCTCAGACGCAGCTATTACGCGTAGAATGCTACGAGGGAGTTAAAGATGGGAATAACTTTAACTCCCAAACTGCAAATTACTAAAGCTGATGGTGTAGAAAATGTAGATGTAGTAGCGCATATTGATAATGCTTTTGATAAAATAGATACTGCTATGGGAGTAACCTTATGTACTTCCAGTACTAGGCCGGCTACTCCTTTCACCGGTCAACAGATTTATGAAACTGATTCAAAGTATGGTTATATATGGTCGGGTTCAGCTTGGTTATTATATGCTAGAGGCTTTCAGTTAGCAGATGTTTCTACTGCTGAGACAACGACGTCAGGTTCTTATGTTGATTTAGCTACTGTAGGACCTACTATATCTAATGTCCCGATGATTGCAGGAGTTACTTATAAAATAACTGTTAGTATGTTGTTAAAGACTAGTAACGGAGATCAATTAGCAGGTATGGGTTTTGCTGTATCTGGAGCAGATACAGTAGCTGCTATTGATGCTGATGCTACTTTTGGAAGTAGCCTTAATGAAAGGAACACTTCTACTAAGGTTTGTAGTTATACACCAGCAACTACGGGAAACCATACGATAACTGCTAAGTACAAATCAAGTGGTGGAGCAACAGCAAACTTCAGTAATAGGCGACTAATAGTGGAGTAAAAATATGGATGTAATTCAGAAGTACTGTGCTGTATTATATGATGGTACTAATATGTTAGAAGTTTTGCAGATGTATAACTGGCAAGGAGTATTATACGGTGACTTATTTATTGCTACAGAAGCTGATGGTGTTCTTAATTTAGTTCCTAATACAGAGCATGATTGGCTATCTCCTTTAAGTGTTCCAGAAGGGTATTATCTTTGTAATTTAGGCCAAGGTATGGTTCTAACAGCTAATACTTTTAATAACACTTACCATGTCTTATAATAGAGGAATAGAATAATGCCAGATGATGACGTTCTTAATGAAGCTGCGGCTGAGTCTGATAATAATGGTCATCCAGCTTGGGCACCGATTTTAGAATCTGTACCATCTCAATTCCATGAGGCTTTACGTCCTAAGTTAGAAGAATGGGACACAGGAGTACAGCAAAGGTTCCAAAAGGTACACTCTGACTATGAAGATTGGCGTACTTTTAGGGATGCTGGAGTTAAGCCTGAGCAGGTTAATACTGCTTTAGGTTTTGTTCAAGCCTTAGAGGCTAATCCTACTGAGGTATTGGAAGCTCTGCAAACCTATTATAAGCAGCAGGGAATAATTCAAGAGGCTGCTACAGGTATCCAACAACAGAGTCAGCAGCAGGGCCAGCCAGTTCTTAATGGCAACGGAGATCAGCAGGAGGAATTAGACCCTCGAATTGCAGCTAAACTTTCTGCTTTGGAGCAGCAGAATACTACCCTTGCTCAAGTGCTGCTTAGGCAGCAAGAGCAGGAGGCTGCGAAGATTGAGGATCAAAAGCTTGATCAAGAGTTAGCCAAGTTGCATAAAGCTATGACTAAAGAATATGGCTTTGATTTCAATGACAGAGCCCTATTAGGTTATGCTAAAGGTTTTGGCGTTGATATCGGTGAGGCAGCTAAACTCTATTATCAAGATGCAGTACAGCTTCGTCAATCTGCTCGTCCTCCTGCTCCAAGTCTGTTAGGTTCTGGTGGGAATCTTCCTAGTAATCAAGTTAGTTTAGCAGGTAAGACTCAAGAAGAATTGAATGCTATCGCTGTCGAACGATTAAGACAATACCGACAGCAATCTGACTAGGGAGATAATAAATGGCTACGCTGACTTTAGCAGCCGCAGATGCTATTCTCAAGGAAGTCTATGAGAAGGCTTTGCAAGACCAAATGCAGTCTGAGGTTACTGCTCTAAAGCGAATTGCTACTACTTCTGCGGGTGTTTCTAGTGATCTGCAAGGTAGGTATGTAGTTTTCCCACTTCGTACATCTCGTAACTGGGGTATTGGCTCCAGAAATGAGATGGAGGCTCTGCCTGTCCCGAAGACTAATAAGTATGCCGCCGCTCGTGTTCAACTCTCTTACCTTTATGGTGGCTGTCAACTTTCAGGGCAGACTTTAAAGCTTGCTAATACGGACGAACAGGCTTTTGTTAATGCTCTTTCTCAGGAGCTTACTGGTCTTAGGGAAACTTTAGGTAAAGACCTGGGTCGGCAGTTCTATGGCACTGCTATCGGTAAGTTAGCTACTGCTAATGCTGCTGGCACTACTACCACTTTTGTTTGCAGCAACGCAGAGGCTATCTATCTTGAAGCAGATATGTATGTAGACTGCTACACGTCTGCCGATGCTCTTAGAAATACTAACTCTCAAATTACCTTGGTAGCCAAGGATACTCCTTCTGCTGGCTCTACTACTGTTACTTTCACTCCGGCGGCTACTGCTACAGCTTCTGGTGACTATCTTGTTATTACGGGTAGCCGTGCTCGCGAGTCTATTGGTATTAGGCAGATTATTTCTACTACTGGTGTTTTATATAACGTCGACCCTGCTGTTGTTACACAGTGGAAAGCTACTGTTAATTCCAACGGCGGAACTCTCAGACCTATTTCTGAAGGTCTGATGATTCAGCTTGCTGATGATGTCCGCACCTTAGGTGGAGGTCAACCTACTGTTGGCTTCTGTAGCTTAGGTGTTCGTCGTCAGTATTTCAACCTGCTTTCTCAGCAGAGGCAGATCGTTAATACTCAGAAGTTTGAGGGTGGCTTTGAGGGATTAGCCTTTACAACTGATAAGGGCGACATTCCTATTGTTTCAGACCTTCAATGTCCTTGGAACTCTTTATTCTTTGTCAATGAGAAGCAACTCAAGATTTACCAGGCTGGCGACTGGGCATTCATGGATATGGATGGTTCTAGGTGGCAGCGAGTCATTGATACTAATGGTAACTATGATGCTTACCAAACCTTTATGTACCGGTACTACCAGATAGGTACTCACCGGCGTAATGCTCACGGTCTTCTTTCCGATATTACTCAGTAAAGCTATATGGCCGGGTGAGCCTAGGAAGAGAACGGGGTCTTTCTCTTCCTAGGCTTGCTCATAAGGAGGAAAGATGCCGTCTTGGACAGATTTTATGGTTTACAAGAGGCTTTATGCTGCTATAGTTGCACCGCCAGGTACTTTTCCTGTCATTAGTTTAGGGCCTAGCTCTGGCCAGAGTAATCCTGCTCCTATACAAAAAGTTACTTTAGTGACATCGACTACTAGTAACCCTACTGCTACTTATGTAGTTGAAGGATCCTTAGACGGTATTACTTGGTTTACTATAATCACTCCTGCGGCTGTTCCAACTGTAGGTGTAGCTAAGAAAGATGCTGTTGTAGATGTTAATATTCTGTATGCAAGAGTTAATGTCAGTGCTTTGACTGTAGGTAACCTAACTGTTGATATTCTTTGTTCAGGAGATCCGGCGACATGACAGGTACTAGATACGTTCCTACAGAGAGTGGTAGGTGGGTCGATAGTAATTTTGCCTATCTAGCTGAGATTATTCAAGAGATATACCCTTTTCTAGTTCTAGCTTACATACCTCCAGAGCGTCTGGAGCCTGATGATACTAACCAATACTGTATTCTAGACATACGAATTAATAAACCCATAATGTTTGCAGATAGAAATGCTAAGCCGGAAGAGATTTTGGAGAGACTATTCTTATCTGACCAGTCCAGAGGTAATGTACAAGATAGACTTGATGCTAGAAATAGAGCCGCGGAAATGTTACGACTTAAAGGCGTTATGGAACAAATGGAAGAAGCAAATGAACTGGCTACCTTCTTATTAAAAACTAAGAAAAACTTTATCGATTTTACTAACTCTCAAGGTGATAAGGTACTCCTAGATGATCAGTTAAGGACTATTAGGAGGAGACCTTGAATGTTGCTGATATTAAAAGCCGAGTAAGAAGGACTTTTGGTGACGAATCGGCTGTTCAAGTAACAGATGCTGATCTATTTAAATGGATATCTGATGCTCAGCTAGAGATCATAAGGCAGAATGAAGGACTTCTACAATCTTCTGCCTTAGCGTCTTCTGTGGTTGGGCAGATGGATTATCCTTTAAGTGTTATAACTGATCTTTTTACAGTTAAAACTGTACTATATAATAGTATTAAATTAAAAGGACTTACTTTACAGCAGTTTGAAGAGTATTTAGATGGATGGCAAAATACGCAGCTTTATGGCAACGGAACTCCTCAAGTATATATGGTATACAATAATGTATTAAGTTTGTTCCCACCGCCTGATACAGCTACAGCCAATGTAATTAAAATCTATTATAGTAAAAAGCCTACTTCTATAACTTCTGACTCCGATCCTCTGACTTTACCGGAAGTTTATCATCCTACAATAGTTAAATACTGTCTTATCCAAGCTTATGAAATGGATGAGGATTGGAATGCCTTCAATGCTAAATCACAGCAGTTTGTTAATGACGTAAACACTTTAAGAGACAATGAAGAGTTGAATCAAAGAATTTACTACCCTGCCATTACTTTGCTCCCCGAGGATTGCTAAATGCCTAGCACTGGACAAGACCTTAGGTTAGGTCCTTTTATTGGTGGGCTTAACACCTTAAGCGACCCTAGTGCTATAGCAGATGCAGAATTAGCTGACTGTGTTAATCTAGAGTTAGATATAGACGGTTCACTTGTTTGCCGCCCACCGATACAAGAAGTCTTAACTAACACTAGCTTTGCCGAAAGGATTCTTCTATTAGGTGTAGCTCAGATAAGTGGTAATACCTATTTAATAGGATCTAATTCTGGAGGAGTTTACTATTGGATTAGTAATGCCTGGACTCTTATTACTAATACTTTCCAAGCTACATGCATGGTACAATATGCTGACAAAGCATGGTTAATAGCTAAACCAGGTTCAGCTAATCCTGGCGGTAGCTGGGATGGTGCTGTCTTTACAGCTATTTCTGCTATACCTAAAGGCAGTGCTGCTGCTATACATAAAGAACGACTTTATGTAGTTCCTGGAGCTTCTGCCACTTCTAATTCTAGCCGACTCACTTTCTCTACTCCGGCTGATTTTACTACCTGGCCAGGTACGAATTTCATTGATGTTAAACCTGGTGATGGTCAACAACTTATTGACTTAACTGTCTATCAGAATAACATCTTGCTTTTCAAGCAAGACTCCACATACCTTCTGGCTTATGACACTAATCCTTCGTTAGCTATTGTTACTCCTATTTCTACAACCTTGGGTGCTACTAAGGCTCACTGTGTAGCTAACTTCGAGAACTCTGTCTTTGTATATCATGAAGGCGAGATTTATGAGATAATAAATTTAGACTTTAACAGAATAAATACAAAAATTCCTTTTACTTATGACCCTGCTGTTCCTACTAGCGGCGGGTCTTATACAGAGGATGTCTTTCTTTCTTATTTTTGGTTGTATAGATTACTTGTTCGTTATTTTAATAGAGTGTATGTATACGGCTTAAAGACTCGTACTTGGAGCAGGTGGCAAAGTCAGAACGAACATCTCCATTATTTTGGCCCTCTAGTAGCCTATCCATCTAATGTTGTAGTAGCTGTAAATGATCAATACTACGCAGGTAGCTGTATCAATGTCCAGAAAAATTTAGTAAGACTTAATGACGGTTATGATTCAGTGGTTAATGAGGCTATAGCTAGAAGAATTAACTTAATTCTTAACCCTTCCTTTGAAACTAACTTAACTGGGTATACTCCTGGTGGTTTTGTTAACTCCCCAACTATAACTCAAGATACTACGCATGTAGAATCTGGTACAAAGGCTATGAAAATAGCCTGGCCAGTAGACACTTTGCCCCAAGTAAGCTATACTATAGCTGGTTTGACGGTAGGAGCTACTTATGTAGCTCAGCTAAGAGCTTTTATACCTTCTGCTAATGGTGAGCATATACGTATCTTCTCCTCTGCTGGCTCTGTAATTGGAGAAGCTTCATCTGAGGTAGATGGTTTTACAGACGTTTTTGTTAAATTTATAGCTACAGCCGTAACTAATGTTATACAGATTTGGCCTGCTAATGCGGCCGGGCTAACTGGGAGTGAACTAACCTGGGTAGATAAGGTTTTATGCTGGGAGGGTAGTGTATTAACTACACCTTTTGATGGTGATTCAGCCAATGCTAGTTGGACAGGTGTAGCTCATGCGTCTACTTCTATTAGTTTAGCTAATGAGGCAGTTGTAATAACTTGTACTGCTTTAACTAAGACTTATGATATGGCTGTATCTCATAAATTTAAGAAGTTATTTTGGTGGGGAGCAGATGTACTTACTTCTAATGAAGTTATAGGAGTTGCTTCACCTATAATAACTGTTTTCCAAGTTACTTGGGATGAGCTGTCTGCATATACTTGGGACCAATTAAATACTTGGCAATTTCCTTTATCATCTCCTGCTAGTGTTACAACAGCCCAATCCCCCGGCTCAGGAGTACTAAAGAAATTTGTCAGGTTTTTAAAGGGTTTACGATTTAGGCAGATAAATTTCTCTGTAATAATGACTTCATCTGGTATGAGAACTGATGGACCTGCCAGATTATATACTATAACGGCAGTTGTTTCTACTAAGCAAGTGGTTCCTGCGGGGAGTAACTGATGGCATATACTCCTTTAAGTGCTTATTCATTTAATCCGTATGCTGTTGGAAATAAGATTTATGGTGGAGGTAGATCCTTTCCCACATCAGGTCCTGTGGATCCTACAGGCTATAAAGAAAGGGATTTGCAGACTAAAGCAAGAAGAAATGCTATACTTAGAAGATTAAGGGCACAAGGTAGAGGTAGTTTTATGTCGGCAGATTACTTGCGAGGTATGTAAAATGGCAGGTAAAGCATGGAATGACGTACCTCCAGCTCCTAGACCTGCTCCTCCGCCTTCCTCTAAGGGTGGTTGGCAGTCTAATCCAGGGGGAAATGCTAAAGGAGCACCCGCACCGCCACAATATTCACCGCCGGTTATTCCTAATCAAAGTGGTAATTATTCTCGACCTTCTGCTCCGCCAACAGCAGGACCTGGACCTATAGGTGGTATTGGAGTCCCTCCACCTATTAACCAATATTTAGGTGGAGATACTACTTATTTAAATCAGCAAAGAGCCTTTCAAAAAGCTTTAGCAGATTTTTTAGCTCAAGAAACTCAACAAAAGTCTAAAATTAATGAAGACTATGGTTCGGCTACCAAAGCTTTAGGTGGTCAAAAAGAATTTGACCTTAACAATATGATGCAAGATTTCGCCAGTAGAGGGCTTATTAATTCAGGTCTCTATGCTGGAGCAGTTGGTGATTATAATAAAGGCTTCTTGCAACAAATGAACGAATTGACCAAGAATCAAAGACGTAGCCTAGCTGATTTACTAGCAGGAGAGACTAATTTCAAGAAAGAGCAGTCTCTAGCTGCGCAACGTGCCAGAGAAGAAGCTATAGCTAGGCGTGCTTCTCAATATGGTCTTTAGGAGATTGACATGCCTTTTTGGCCTGATACTCCTGTTCTTGGCAGTATTCTAAGTGGGCTCAATAAGAGCGGTCATAAAGTCTATAGTGGTAGAGAAGATGGGAGTGGGACTGCTCCTGTAGTTAGTTCTAATCCGCTGACTAGTATACTTAATAGTATAGGTGCCTCTACTGTCCCTTGGTGGTATAATGGATCACCTATACATGGTCAAGGTACTATGGCTCCTGACTCTCCTAAATTAGTAACTAAGGATTGGGAGAGCGATCCTCAAGGAACACCGCCGTCTATCTTTGATAAATTGATAGAGATGGCTCTTGGTGGTGGTCAAGGTGATATGAGTCAGTTCTCTCAAGCTGCTCAAGCCTCTGTTAATGCTGCATACGATCCTCAAATTGAGGAATTAAAAAGGTTAATGGCTTCTGCTGAGGGCAGGGCTGGAAGAAATAAGACGGAACTTGGTAATATGTATGGATCTCTTTCTAAGAGTGACCTAGCTGACATTCCTGTAATTGATAAGATGTTTGGCGATGCTGGTAACCAAGTAAATCAACAATATGCTAAGATGCAAGGACAGACTGATCAAGCTTATAATCAAGCTCAGCAAGAACAAATGGACTTAATGAAGCGGCTAAATATCCAAGCTGCCGCTCCTGATGCTCTTAAAGGTCAGCAGCAAGATAAAGCCTTCTTTACAGGTCAGACTGGGGAGTCTAGACAGAGCATGCAAGACTCTCTTAAGTTACTACAGACAGGCGCGGATAATTTCAGTCGACAAGGTAGTGAAATAGCACAACATGAAGGGACTAATCGTCAGGCTGATTTAATGGCTCAGCTACAGGATTATCTATCACAAAGCCAAGGTAAACTTAGTGATCTTAATCTAGCTAAGTCTCAGGCATATCAAGCTGCTTTAGGACAAGGTCAGCAGTCTCAACACCAGCAGCAAAATGATACGTTTAATCATCTTTTAGAAATTGCTAAGCTACAGCAGTCTATGCAAGGCGGTCAACCTCAATACAAGCAAGGTCCTTTAGCTGCTGCTCAATATCTATCTGGAAATGCTCAAGACCCTTCTGCACTTTCTGGATTCTTACAACAGGTTATGCAAGGTCAGGCTTTTACCACAGGACAGATTCCTGGAGCTATGGGAGGACAGTCAACCAGGTTAACACCTGAGGCTGCGGCCCAGATGGCCCAGCAGCAAGCGGCACAAGCTGGGATGAGTCCTGAGAATCAACAAGCTATATATCAAGCTACATTAGCTTACTACGGGAGAATGTATTAACAAGTTCTCTAACTTAGTGAGGTAATCCTTGTGGTCTACTGGAATCCGAAAAATAATAACACCATTGACGGGGATTGGTATTCTGATATACGAGACAGTGAGTACAAATCACTATGGGATAATGGTCCCAGCAGGATTACTTCTTATCGGAATACCAATCGACGACATAGCAATAAGCCTAGGAAAGCGAATCTCTGGGTCGCAAGAATCCTCACCTACGGACACCCTGCAAAAAGTTCCATCTTAATCGCCTGTTTTATATGGTGGTTAGCACGTCGCTAGACAGTAGGGAACATGACAGATGACGTTGCCAAAGATTTACAGCTTCTTATGGCTTTAGTCAGACCTTTATTGGATAAACTATATGATCAAGAGCTAGCAGAAGCTTTATCAAAACCGGGGGAAGTAAAGAGGCGTAAGTTGCTAACAAGAGGGGATTGGGCTTTAGTAGTAATGGGAGCAATTATAATACTTTTAGTGTATAGGAGTTTTATATATACTCCAACTCATGTGCTTGTACCTGATAAAATTATATGGCAAGATCCTTACACTAAACACCCATTGGTCTGTCCTTTAGTTAAGACAGATCCCCCTACTTATGGTCAATGCGGAGGTTCAAATGGCTAATAATGCTATTGCAGTTTTTTCTGCTGAGCCAAGCTCCACCTTACCTCACCCGCCTTGGTTCTATAATGGTAGTAATGGTAATTATCCCGTGGACGCATCTGTAGCTAAGGCGTTAGGTGTGACTTCGGCTGAGGTAAAGAGATTGCCTAGAAGTTTTGCAATTTTTGGTAAGCCTATTGTCGGCGGTAAGCTATCTATAGGCTATTTTGACGGAGATTTTTCGGAGTTAGATGCTTTATGACCCAAGGCATGGATCCTGGTATAGCTTCTTTGCTGCAATTAATTCAAGGTAATATGCAGCCTAAGAAGGTTAATACAGATGTGGCTCAGTATATTCTTGCTAACAGTCATATCAATTTTGGGTCCCCCACGCCTGTAGCTCTAGGAAATCCTAACAAACCTAGTTTACTTAATCGTCTAGTTGATATTCTTTCTCGTCCTAATTATGCTATAGCAAATACATTCCATGCTGCTGCCCAGCAACACAATCCTTTGAGTGCTTTTTGGAGAGGTTTAGAAGGTAAGGATAAGACCACTTTCTCCAAGTTTATTAAAGAGGACTTAAATAATCAAAGCCCTGTTGTTCAAGGTGTTGGCGGTTTTATTGGGGATGTAGCTTTAGATCCTACTACCTATATAGGTGCTGGAGCTATAAAGAGTGCATTAAAGACAGGTGCTGAAAAGACTGGATTAGCAGGCTCTAAGCTAGGTAAGAGTCTTAGTAAAGCAGGAGAACTACCTAGTAAGCCTGTGCTACCTCCTGAGCACATCCCAGAGTTAACTTTATCTAATCCTTCTGAACTGCATACCTTTTCTGCCGCTAATCCTTGGGACGCTATTAAACCTAAGGGTCAGATCGGCCTATCTGCTATTAAAGCTACAGAGAAGGAAAAAGAACTTTTATCTACCGCTGCTGATGTCGTACCATCTGCTGCTCCAAAGCCTAAGCCAGAGGTAGCTTTAAGTGACTATGAAAAAGTAGGGGTTCAGGAGACTGTAGATTCTGTCTTAAAACGTACAAATAAATCTAAGATAAATCTGAAAGACCCAGCAAGCGTTAACCCTAACCAGCAATTATTGATATGGAAGAATGTATATAATTTAGCAAAAGAAACGCATCCTAAGAGTCCTGCTAAGCAATTTGAAACTGCTTATCAGATGTTGATTCATGCAGAAGATCATATTACTTCTCTTGGTAGGCAATTAAGGTATTGGGATGGCAGTGATCTTAAACTGTCTGATATTATCTCTGAGCTACACTACGGTAAGGGAGCCAAAACTGCTAGAGAGATAATGCCTAAGATTACTGCTGATCTACACAAAGCAGGAAATGTAAGGTATTCTGACCCAGATGTAGCTCAGGCAATTCACAATGTAAGGGTCAGGTCTTCTTTACTAGACTCAGAGCCTGTAAAGAATGCTGTTGATGCAGTCTTAAGGGAGAAGAACACCTTAGGAACTATATCTCCTTCTAGTGATGCGCATCTTAATCAGATAATGACTGCATTACCAGCTGTAGCTAAGCGTCATGCTATAGATAGCGGTGCTTCTTTTGCAGGTGGGGAAGCAGCTAAAACTTTAGCTAGAGATACTTTAAAAATAACTGAGGCTTCTAGTCCTCAGGATGCTATAAAAAGAACTTCTGATCTAATAGATTTACAATTAGAGCATGGAGTTACTAATGTAGCTAAGATTAACACCCCACTGACTAACTCTCTTCTTAAAGAACTTGATGTATCTAGAGGTGAATTTCATTACCCGTTAGGAGACAAAGGAGCAGTTAAGCAGACTTTCTTAGGTAGGTTGTTTGCTTGGTATGGTCAAAAAGATTTACGACCCTTAACAGAGCAGAACTTACTGACGGCTACTAACTCAGCTTGGTTGAGAGCAGCAGCCATTAAGAGAATAGCTGATGAGTATCCTAGAGAAGCTCAGCTACAGGCTGTCAGATATGCTCAAGGAATTGACTCTGTTCCTTCTAAATTAGGGCAAGCCTTTAGGACTGCATTAGAGAACTTATTCAGAGGTTCAGGACTCACACCTGTAGCTTGGAAGGGTCAATCTGTAGTAGAACGTTCAGGTATTTTAATGGAACGTCTTAACAAGCATCTAGCCCAAAATAAGGTTCCATTCAAATTCGTGAAAGGTAAAGTAAAAAATCCTATTACCGGTGAGGTAAAGGATTACAGTAAAGGTTTGGATTGGCTTAATTCTTGGCAGTCGTGGGACATAAAGGACCCTCTTCAATTCTTTAATAAGACCTTTTCTGCTGTTGAGCAGGCTTCTCACGAGAAGGCTTTATTCGATGAGATTGGCTCTAGATTTGGATCTGTTGTAAGAGGTAATGGCTATTCTGAAATTTTCTCTTATCCTTATCTCAAAGGTTACTATTTTACTAATGACATAGCTAAGCAGATTCCATTTGTCCTTAGAGATATAGATACCTTCTTTACTACCGGAGCTAATTCACCTTTCTTAAAGGCTTTTGATAAGATTAGTAGGGCATGGAAATTTACTGTTACACTACCTAATCCGTCTCACCACATTCACAACCTTCTTGGTGACGCTTATATGTCTTGGATGGCTGGTGTTCGGGGAGTCCAGCCATACAACTATGCTGCTCAAATTCTTAGAACTCAACGTAATATGTACCAAGAATTGAATGACTTAGAGAAACTTGTAGCTGTAGATGCGATTCCTAGGGCTATGGGCAAGACTCCGGATGCCAAGGATGTACTGTTTACAAATAAATCTGGTCATCCTTTTACTTCTGAGCAAATTTATGTTGCAGCTAACAAGATGGGTATACTTCCTCAGGCTCACATAGTAGAGGATATTATTGGAGGTAATGAACCTCTTACTAAATTCCAGCCTTTTGGAGGTCACGTACGTGCAAAACTTGAGCATTTTTCAGAGGTTCGTGAACACTTTGCGAGAATTGCCCATTTTGTTGATGTCGTCCGTCGCTCTCGTGGAACGGATTTCGAATCAATCTTCAAGAAAGCGGGGTATGAAGTAAGGAAGTGGCACCCAGATTACCTTACTTTAACACCTTTTGAGAAGAAATTTATGAGAAGGTTAATGCCTTTCTATAGCTGGACTAGAAAGGCTATCCCTCTCATTATAGAAAGTGTTATTATGAGTCCAGGTAAAACTTTAGCTTACCCGAAGTTCATGCAAGCTATGCAGACTATGAATGGAATAGAGCAGGATAGAGGAAATCCGTTCCCTAGTAATGAACTTTTTCCGCAGTGGATTAGAGATCGTGGTGTCGGTCCAATTTTCAATGAGCCGAGATTTGGTGCGAGAGATACGCCTCCTGGCCCAACTATTATTAACCCTAGCAATCCTCTTTATGATATTTTTGGCCAGTTTAGCGACCCTCTTCATGGTTTTGGCTCTATGCTTACACCGGCTATTAGAATCCCAGTAGAGATGCTAACAGGTAGGCAAGTCTATAACGGAGCCCCTATTGACAAGGGTAACTTCTCAGAGTACATTGGTAATCAGCTACCTTACTGGCCACTAGTCCAGAGCTTTACCGGTATGACCCCTACTGGAGAGCAGACTAGCAGAGCCCAAAAAGAAGGCGGCTTTAATACAGAGCGATTTATAAATTGGCTCACATCTGCGGGAATAAGAGGTACAGGACCTTATCAGCTACAGGCTTGATTTGAGCAATCAGGAGGCGGGTAATGCCTATTCTTCGGCCTTACTTTACGCCTTTCCTAACTCCTAGTCCTGTTAGACTAGCTCAACAACTTAACTCGCAGCAGGCACAACAAAAACCAACAGGGTTAAATGCCTACAGTGCTTACATCGAACCTCAACCCAATCAACCTCAACAGTTTGAACAGCCTGCTTATAACACGGCTGATGTATTGGGTCAGCAATTCTTATCTACTCAAGAATTAGAAAAGAATGCTTTTAGACCTACTCCACAGGCTAATGACCCTTTAGCTGCAACAGGCACCAATCCTATAACTAACTTCTTACAGACTAGTCAAACTCAACCGGACTTCCAGACATTCTATAATCAATTACAAGGTATAGAGGGAATTGGCCAAGCTGCTACAGCTACAGCACAGGCTCAAGCGGCAGCTAGGTCTCAGTCTATGCTTAATAGCTTGGGCGGCTTTGATGTTAGTGGAGCAGCAAATGGGCAAGCTGCGGCTGTAGCTAAATCTTTAGTCGGAGTTCCATATGTTTGGGGTGGGGTAGATAAGAACGGTATTGATTGTTCTGGACTTGTTTACTATGTTCTTAACCATTCCGGAGTTAAAGTTCCTAGGTTGATAGCTAGCCAATATGGAAAGATGGGACAAGCTGTTTCATTAGCTCAAGCTAGACCAGGAGATGTTGTCTATTATGATAATCCCGGAGCTACAGATCACGTAGGTATCTACATAGGTAATGGTAAAATGATAGATGCCCCCTATGCAGGTGCACGGGTGCGTGTAGACAACGTAGGTAACTTTACTTCTATTCGACGTATAGGAACTCCTGCTACCGGTACTACTCCTATGGGAATTAATGCTGGTTTAGGCGGTTCCAGAGCCCAAAATGCACAGCTAGGTAAGCAATTACTAATGCAAGCTGGATTGGGTTCTCAATGGAATCCTTTTAATGCCTTAGTAATGAGTGAATCTGAGTGGGATAACCATGCACAGAATCCGCATTCTAGTGCTTTTGGTATTGGTCAATTTCTAAATAGTACTTGGAGCAATTACGGGTCTAAGACGGCTGATCCTAGGGCTCAAATCTTATACATGCTTAAGTACATTAAAGATAGGTATGGAACCCCTGCTAAAGCTTGGGCATTCAAACAACAAAATAATTGGTACTAATATGGCAGATTGGACTGTAGAAACTTTAAAAGCTCATTTTGAAGAATTACTGAGTGAGAGAGAAGCAAGATATAAGGAGCGGTTTGATGCTCAAAATCAAGCCTTATTATCAGCTCTAACTTCGGCCAAGGAGTATTCGAGTTTAGTAGAACAAAATAATAAACTATGGCGAGAAGCTGCAAATGAATGGCGTGCAGCAATGTCTGATAGGGAACGAGAATTCGCTAAGGTAACTGAGCTAAAAAGTTTAGCTGAACTTGTGGATAAACTGGAGAAGAAACAAGACTTAGGTGAAGGGGCTGATACGGGGAGAAAAACCACCATACTAAATCAGAAAAATACAATAGCAATTGGTGCTTCGGTGTTAGGTGTTTTAGTTGTAATAATTATTTTTCTTATAAACGCCTATGCTAGTAAAAGTTGATTAAGTAGGAGGTAGATTTATGCCTTATGTATTGGATTCTACAAAATTTGTCCCTCCTGAGTCGGTATTAAAATGTACGCCTCCAGGAGCGTCTGATTCATGCTCTGGAATAATTCGTTATGCTGGAACTCCAGATTTAGCCTGGAAGAATATAACTCCCTCGGAACAATCAACATACAATTACGTTAAACTTCCTGTAGCTCATGTTCATGAACGTGGAGCAGGAGATTCTTTAAAAGGTAAATCTCAGGGAAAACTTGATGCTTATGCTATGGTCGGAGATTTAACCCGAGTAAATGCTAACGCCAGGGCTGCTCACTTTGTTGTGCAGGATACAGATTTCAGACTCTTTAACTGGAAAGCACCTGTAGCTTCTTATGTACAAGGATTACACTTAGTATGTGATCCTAGTAACCTTATTGTTAGTGCCTATGGAGGTTATGATGTTATCAAGTTTTTATTTGATGAAGGTCTTATAAAGATAGGATGGCAGACAAAGGCTTGGTCACAAGGAAGGAAAGATCCTAGAGCTTCTCTTTATCAGCAAATAGGATATGTATATCCTAATAATGTCCAATGTGATTGGAACGAAGCGGCCCTAGACTGGGGTCAAAACATTGTAACGGAGGCTAGTTTTATGGCTGACATGACTGATGAGCAGGTTAAGCGTCTTAACTTAGCTGTCGACCAAATTCTCGGATCTGCTATTCCTGGGCAGCTTGACTTCAAAGGTTCTCTTAAGTCAATTAGTGCCCGATTAGATGCTGTCAATACCTTAGTCAAGGCTAACGATACTGCTCTGGCTGCTGAAATTACTGATGCCAGAACTGCCTTACTTATGGCTGTAGCTAGTGTTGATGTCTCTCATTTAGATGATGAGCAAGTTTCTACTTTAGCTACTGCTGTGTCTGATAAAATTAACCTTAGTCCTTCTTTAATTCTTGATGCTCTTAAGACTAGGTTGGAGTCCTAATGTTTGGCTATCAATGGACTGAAATTCGTAAGTTTGTGCTGGGTGCTATTGGTTATATTCTAGCGACTTTGGCTACTACGTTGCCGGTTGACAATCAATGGAGAACTCTGATTGTAGCCTTACTAGGACTGGGTACCACATACGGTATTTTTCGGGTGCCGAACAGTACTCCTTCATTAAATCCACAACAATTACCCGAAGACCCTTCGTACCCTCCTTCGAATGTGAATGTCTCCCGTAATAGCACTGATCAGCTATAATCTTACGAGCAAAGTTCCAATCTTTTTGAGTTTCTCCTAATCTGATAGCTTGTTCTCGATTAAAATTTTTCCAAAATAAGTACTGAGTTAAGGGATTCCCTTCCTTACGGATGCGGAGTCCCTTTCTCAGTGCTAGATACCATACAACAATTGCTATTACGGGAGTTAGGTCTGAGATGAACTGCATTTCTTCTCACCTTTTCCGCTATTATGATACAGTCTGCAACTGCATCTGTGTACCCTTGAAAATAATCTCCTTCCACATATTTGAATTGACTGGTTAATTCTCCTAATAATTGCTCAAAGTAGTCTATTATTCGATCAGGTAGGCCGTGGTCTACCGGTCTCATGTGCTGTCCTGTCTCCGTAGCTCTCAGGTACCAGCAACGGGGCGGTTGACAGACCCTGTCAGAGCGAGGTTTACTAGGCTATGGGGGTGGGTATGAGAAGCCGAGATCAATGGGACAATTACTCCAACTGTAAGAACATGCCTTATGAAATGTTCTATCCTCAAGAAGAGACTCGGGGCTACATCAAGGAAAATCTACCATGCCAATTTTGTCCTGTAAAGCAGGATTGCCTAGACTATGCCATAGTCTATGACGAGTTTGGTATATGGGGCGGCTTAACGAGAAAAGACAGGAATGGATTAGCGGGGAGGCATGTAGTTTATAACTCAACTCTAAGAACATATAGAGATGTACTTGTGCTAACAACTATACGTTCAGGTCTTTTAGAAAATCATCTAGGTCAAGAACATCTGGAGTATTTCCTGGCTCGACTGTTTGAGATTCAGCAGGAAAATCTACAAGAGAAAAAGCTACAGAAGGTACGACAGCAGGAGCATAACGACCATAACGTTCGTCAAGAGGTCGACCCATTGTCCAACTTAGACCAATTTCTTGTAGAGCTTGATGAATGCATTCAATTGAACAATACTTTACACCAGTAAAGTTGTAACTGTAGGCAAATTTACTTTTACAAGAGCGGCAGGTTTCAATAAAGAAGCCTTTGCCTCTTACCATATAATAAGTTAATACGGCTTGAGCCTCAAGAATCTTTTCCTCATCTGTAGCTAATTTAGGCTGTGGGTCTTTGATCCTATCCTCTGGCAACATTTCATAGGCTTGTTCTAAGGTAATGCCTAAAGTTTTAGAAAAATTGGCTGCTAGATCATCTCTAATTTTTTGTTTGGTCGGGAGCTTGCTCATAAGGTCCCCCATTCACTTCTACGATCCTACTTTTTTTAATTGTATAAGTACTAGGCTTACTAAAGCCTCTGCCGAAACTATGAAGATTATTATATTTAGATACTTTAACAGTGTCTTTATCTATATCTAGAATAACCCCCCTTGCGTAACCTATATTGCTGGTCTTCCATTTAATTCTATCGTTCTTTTTTATCATTCAATACCCTAGCTTTGACTAGCCCTTGTTTGAGAAGATATTCATAACCATGATTAAAAGCTGCTATGTGGTGGCTTTTGTCATGGTTTTTTGGCATTATCATACCACTGTGTAGCTGAGCTACTAGTAAGAGGGACGATTCTTGTGGAACAACTGTTGCATTAACTCTCCTTGCAGTACGTAAGATAGATCCAATACACTGTTCTGTAGCGTTCGATTTGCCTCCATGAACTCTATTCCATTTTCCTGCAAGTCCTTGAGCGCTGTATCCGGCTCTGTATCGTTCATAGATAATAACACTTGGCGGAGGTGTTTGCCGTTCGAGACTATCAAGATATTCATCTAGAGCTTCTTCTCCTCTTAAAATTTTCATATCAATTAAAATGCATTCTGCATCCCATGAAGCTACACCTGTAGCTACACCAGGGTCGAATGCTACATATTTGGCTGGTTTATTTTGCATTATGCATACAATTTTCTGTGCTAGTGCATGACCCATCTGCCTCTGTATAGCATGAAGAATCAGGTAAGTTATCTGTCTCACCGCCAATTAAATCTGCTTCTTCCCACATACCAGGTAACTCATTTAAGTAGGTAACTTGCCCCGTTGAATCTTCTAACTCCTGCCAATAATTGGATTCTCTATGCTGACAATCACACCAAGTATCTGTATCTGTTCCAACATTCTTGCAACCTTTGTGATTCCGTCTACCACAAGATTCACATATCATGAGACTTGTAACCACCTTAGTTTGCGATTACCATCATATAAGCATTGATAGTCGTGATCTCCTGCAACTCCCTTAGCTAAATAGGAATTACAAGGACTTAATGGAGTGATTGGGTTTAATTTTGCTTGCTTACAGCCTGAGATAGTAAAAATTAGATACAGTGTAATTAAAATTTTAATCATGTAGACTCTCTAAAAACTGTTTTAGTTGTAAATTCCATTTAGCATCATCAAGAGCGTTATGTTCATTACCTTTATCTAGATGGCTAAGGTCACTTTTCTTGACTCCTAATCTATCCATTTCTTGTTTAAGGTCATGTGTGTACATAGGAATACCCTTTGGCAAATCAATCATAGAACCCCAAAGTTGAGCTAACGCTACATGGTCATAGGCTCCATAGTATGCCCAAAGCTCTACTGTTTCGTATTTTGGTAGCTTGGTACCTTCTGGTACAAAAGTTGGACATTTACCCAGTATAAAATTCTTAACTTCTCTTGAGATAAAGTATTTAGATTTTACTACTTCGCTATGGCCGTATTTGTCATCCCATCTATCATCTAAAGTGGGGAGGTAAGGAAGTACATTTTCTCTTAACCATTTGTGCTTCAAAACCTTTTTAAAACTACAATCATTATTTACGTAATAAAGCTCATTACCTTCTTCGTCTACCATACCGATAGAAATAAGATCAATAGTTTTACCATTATCAATAAACTCAGTATCATAGAAGACTCGTCTCACTTCTCACTCCTCACAGTAGCTACAGTCTTACAGTTACGATCCCCTGGCTTACATGAAAATCTCATAGATTCCTTATGGACGTAATCATTGATAAAACCACTTTCAGTAGGTACTACTTCTTTGTTACAATGGATACAAATCTTAGTCACTGGCATTAGCTTTAATCCAATCCTGAACCTCATGAGCTACATCTATATACTGTCTACTTGGAGTCTTAGTAATCTCTTGTCCTGGAACATAAGCAGCCCAGACCTTGTCTCTAAGATACTTAGGAAGTCTGAACCAATGAGGCTTACATCCCCACATAGCTGGAGGTACTTCTCTTTTACAGGTAGGCCAATGACAGTGATGACTCATTCTTCATCCTTTAAAAGATCAAAAATTTTATTACAGAACTCTTCTACATGGTCTTCTGGAATCTCAGCAAAGGCCTGATGACATAACTCCTTTACTAGTCTAATCTCTTCCTCATCTTCAAAAACTAAACATGTTTTCTTTTTACTTAGCTTAAAGAATCTCATTTCATAATCTATTAGATACACTATTCGCTCCACTCATGAATATCCACTGCAAACTTAACACCACGGAAAGAAGGTCTTACATCTTCCATAACTTTCTTGATCTCAGGTAGGTACTTATCTTCTAAACCTTCTTGAATCTCAAAGACTACGCTGTCATGTACCTGTAAAAGCATTCTGCACTCGTTAGTATTAAGTCCTTCTTTGTCACATCTAAGCATAGCCCTCTTTACTATCTCAGCCGCCCCGCCTTGCATTGCCGAGTTGAAAGCTTTGTGTGCTTCTTTCTCGGGATTCTCAAAGTGACGACGTCGGCCTGTCCATAATTCAATATATCCTTGTTCTTGGCATCTGAGGGCGGCCAGCTTAGTTGCTTTAGCCAGTCCAGGGTACTTAGAATAGTAGTCGCTACGAATAGCTCTGGCAGCGGCTGTACTGACCCCGAAAACTCCCGAGATTCTGTCAATTCCTCCTCCATAAGCTAGTGTATAGTTAAGGGTTTTGGTATCAAATCTAGTCATCCCAACTTCTTTAGACATCTCCTCAAAGATATCTCTTGATTCGTCATTAAAAACATCTATGAGATCCGTCTGCTTACCATAAGCAGCACTTAATCTAAACTCAAGTTGCTTATAATCCCCTTCCCACAGTCTGTAGCCAGGATCAGGAATAAATGCTTTTTTAAGCTTACCGTTCCATCTTTTATCTGAATTTTTAGGAATTTGCTGTAAGTTAGGTTTTTCACAGCTAAGTCGACTAGTCTTGGTTCCGTGCATCTTGTAATTACATCGGATACGACCATCACTGCTAACACGTTCTACATAGGGTTTGTAATTTAAACCACATGTAATTGACCAGCCACGGTACTCTCTAACAAGTTTTGCTCGTGAATCATTTCGACGTTCTAGAAGTTCATCATAGACTTCCATTTGTTCTTTAGCAAAGCTAGGTTGCCCACCAGGATGCCTCTGGCTGGGCTTTGTTCTTTTTACTACAGGAAGTTTGAGTTGATTCAGGAGTAGTTCTTGTAAATCTTTATTAGATCCGGGATTCAAGCCACCTAATTCATTAACTATCTCCTGCATCCGCTTCTCACCAAATTCTAGCTCACTCCTAGCCAAATCTTGGTCAACTCGGATGCCTCTCTGTTCCATGCTGGATAAAAGTCTGGTGAAGTTTTGTTCAATATCCCATAGTTCTGAGTCGAATCCCTGAGCCCTAAATTCTGGGTATAAGTTATAAAAGAGGTCCCAAGTGATACGAGCGTCGTTTGCTCCGTACTCTTCCATGAGATGCGGTGGCACATAAGCCCATCCTAACATATCAATAAGCCCTTGCATAACTGCTGAACGGTTCTTAGGCATACCTCCATACATCTTAGATAGATAATCTAGGCTCTTATTAGGAATGTTCTCATCAATCCAGTGTGCCATAAGCATAGTGTCATAGAATGGTCCAGCAGTAATTCCAAGCTTCTTTAAAGCCACTATATCATGCTTAGCATTATGGAAAATAAGTCTAGGATGGTCTTCAATCATCTTAGCTACAGATGAGAGCCATTCACCTGGCAGATTATCATGCTTATATACTGCATGCCTGAATGGAAGATAAACTTCAAAGCCTTGTCCAGCTATAGATAGTCCTACACATTCAGATACATCTAGCAGTTTGTTATCGAACTCAAAGAATCCCTCAGTGTCTACTGCAAGAACTTCCATGTTAGAGGCTTTTTCTATGTAACCTTCGAAGGTGTCACGACTCATCTGTGGCATTTTTGATTCCTTCGAGGTTGAATTGCATGTCTGTAGGATCTATAATAAGAGGTCTAGGACCACTCTTGAAGGCTTCTTTACACCTCTTCTCAAATAATTCCTTAGCGTGTCTAGCTGGTTCCACAAAACCACTAATTACGTATGGTAAAGCCTCTACAAATTGGTCTACTGCCTGCTTAAAATAGGTGTTAGTAAAATACTCTTCTAAATGATTAGCTACTAGAATTCTCGTCAGATCGTTCATCTGCTACCTCTTCTCCGCCATAGTTTCTTCTGACAGCTTCAATTAGAGCATAAACTTCTGAGTGAGGAAGTCCCGGATCTTCAAACCTAGCCAGAGTTTTAATGTAACGAGCATCCCAAATAAGAGGGTTATTAAGGATAGCTTTAGCTATTCCACACATCTTGTTATAAGCATCTACAACTTCTTGGAAATGCGTCCTGATTTCATCTAATCTACTCTGTACATTCCAGAGTCGTATATCTTTATCTAGAGCTACATTATATAAGGCAGCAATTACCAGAGGAATCTGATCAGTCTGTTTCTTGATATTCTCATTTCTGCCTGGCTTTTCTGCGTAGCCACGTAACCAAGCTTCCATAGGGACGCCATTAATTACATGTGTAGCCATTTTTACTACCTCAGGGGAAGTCATTATAACTTCGTGGTATGGCTTGTCTGTAATAGCCTCTAACTCTTGTAGAGAGTTAATTGGAGTGCTATATTTTTGGGCGTTTCCTATTTTAGTTCCTGCTGCTACATAACCTCTATCTTCAAGCCACTTAAAGGCATTTCTAAGAGTGAAGTAATTTACGTTCATTAGCGCAGCAGCTTCTTTAATGCTTAACTCGGTAGGCTTGTTGTGAAGAAGTAAAGTAAGTAGAGGAGTGCTTAGAGCAGGAGCCCCAACCATCTTATGAATTATAGGTTTACTAGTCATCATCTGCTCCTAGAACGATAAGAAATCATCTTCATCTGGTGTAGCTGAATTAGTTGCAGTTTTAGTCTTTGATTTTGTATCTCTCACTCGTGTCACCTGAAAGCTTAGTGTATCCGTCCGCTTTATAAATTTAGGTGGTGGAACTGCTCCTAGTCTATTCTTAGTTACACTAAGTTCAATTTCTTCTCCTGATGGCCATAAGCTGAATGCTGTATCCGGCCAAGCTCCTATATATTGATTTCCGTACAGGTCACTCAGGTTCTTAGGCTTCTTGTTACCTACTTGTGGCTTTCGGGTATGATGGACAAACCATACAAAACTATTATTAGGCTTCTTAAGTTTAGTGTCTACATATCTAAAGACATTTAAGACTGCTTCATCTGAGTTGATACTACCGCCAATAGCACGGCCGAAACTATCAATGATGATCCCATCAGGCTTACAAACACTAATCGACTCTTCAATCTTATTCTGTTCCTCAGGAGAATCAAAACGCAACTGCTCCCCAAGAGGTATGATATGAAAATTATTATGAAGTATTTCATACTCTTCTTCTGACATACCATTACGCATAGTTTTCATGAAGTATTGAACCTGAGCCGCACCCATCTCCAAAGAGTACATGAGTATTTTATGTTGTTTATCTATCTTCCAT
>Ga0065705_10104214_pt1 | contig 33771 bp, 28 predicted proteins | sample SwibulcommuniRL2_FD_59092 | JGI IMG/M metagenome (GOLD analysis project Ga0065705, IMG submission 59092) | Bulk soil microbial communities from switchgrass field near Rose Lake, East Lansing, Michigan, USA - RL2 Bulk Soil v2 (version 2) | ecosystem: Environmental > Terrestrial > Soil >...
GCCGAAAAACCGCCTCGGCCTCGCCCGCTGGCTCGTCGATCCGCGGCATCCGCTGACTAGCCGGGTCACGGTCAATCGCTTTTGGCAGATGTATTTTGGCACGGGGCTGGTCAAGACGGCCGAAGATTTCGGGACGCAGGGCCAGTGGCCGCTGCATCCAGAGCTGCTCGACTGGCTCGCCACGGAATTCATCGAGAGCGGCTGGGACGTCAAGGCGATGCAGCGGCGAATAGTCACGAGCCACACCTATCGCCAGACATCGCACGTCACCGCGGCGCTGGCGAGCCGCGACCCCGAGAACCGTCTGCTCGCGCGCGGGCCGCGGCTGCGGCTGTCGGTCGAGATGGTTCGCGATCAAGCGCTGGCTGCTTCGGGCCTGCTCGTCGAGCAAATTGGCGGCCCCTCGGTTAAGCCGCCCCAGCCACCTGGGCTGTGGAGCGAGTTGACAGGGGGTGAGGACTACGAGCCAGGCGTGGGGGCCGATCACTACCGACGCAGCCTCTATACGTTTTGGAAGCGGACGATCCCGCCGCCTTCGCTGGCGGTGTTCGACGCCGCAACGCGTGAGTTCTGCACGGTCCGCGAAACGCGCACCAATACGCCGCTGCAGGCCCTGACGCTGCTCAACGATCCAGCCTATGTCGAGGCGGCCCGCATGCTGGCCCAGTGCGTAATGCGTGCCGAAAGCGATCCGGCCAAACGGCTGAAAACGGCCTTCCTGCTCGTCACGGCGCGCGATCCGACCCAAGGCGAGTTGACGGTCCTAACTGCCAGCCTCGATCGCCACCGGGCCCGCTTTGCCGCTGCTCGGGGCGAGGCCGCGAAGCTGCTCGCCATTGGCCAGTTCCCAGCCGACGCGACCTACGCGGCAGGCGAACTGGCCGCTTACTGCGCCGTGTGCAGCACCCTCCTCAACCTCGACGAAGCCGTGACGAAGGAGTAACCTGTGCAACAATTGCTTAGTCGTCGCGACCTGCTCTGCCACATGGCCACCGGCATCGGCGCCGCGGCTTTGGCCTCGCTACTCCAGCAAGATGGCCTCGCTGCCGAGTCCGCCAGTTCGCTCCCCCATTTTCCGCCCAAAGCAAAACGCATCATCTATCTCTTCCAGTCTGGCGCGCCGTCGCAGATGGATCTGTTCGACTACAAGCCCAAGCTGGCCGACCTCCGCGGGACCGAATTGCCCGACTCGATCCGCCAAGGCCAGCGGCTCACGGGCATGACCTCGCGGCAGACGAGTTTTCCAGTCGCCCCCAGCAAGTTCCCCTTCGCCCAGTACGGCCAGAGCCGCACCTGGGTCAGCGACCTCTTGCCGCACACGGCTCGCGTCGTCGATGAGCTGTGTTTCATCAAGTCGCTCCACACCGAAGCGATCAACCACGACCCAGCCATCACATTCTTTCAAACCGGCGCTCAACTCGCCGGCCGGCCCAGCATCGGCTCGTGGCTGGCTTATGGATTGGGCAACGAAAGCCGCGATCTGCCCGCGTTTGTCGTGCTCGTCTCGCAAGGCTCCGGCAACATGGCCGACCAGCCGCTCTACGACCGCCTGTGGGGAAGCGGCTTCTTGCCGACCAAATACCAGGGCGTGAAGTTCCGGGCCGGCGGCGACCCCGTACTGTTCCTCTCCAATCCGCCCGGCATCGACGCAGCCGCACGCCGCCAGCAGCTTGACGACCTGGCCCGGCTCAACCAGCTCAAGCTCGATGAAGTGGGCGACGCCGAAATCGCCACCCGCATCAGCCAGTACGAGCTGGCCTTCCGGATGCAAACCAGCGTTCCCGAGCTGGCCGACCTGTCGGGCGAAGACGCCAAAACGCTCGACACCTACGGCCCCGAGGTGCAGCGGCCCGGCAGCTATGCCCATAACTGCCTCCTCGCCCGCCGGCTGGCCGAACGCGGCGTGCGGTTCGTTCAACTGTTTCATCGCGGCTGGGACCAGCACACCTCGTTGCCCAAGCAGATCGCCGGCCAGTGCCGCGATACCGACCAGCCGACCGCCGCGCTCATCGCCGACCTCAAGGAGCGCGGCCTCATGGACGACACTCTCGTCGTGTGGGGCGGCGAGTTCGGCCGCACGGTCTATTGCCAGGGCAAGTTGACCGCCGACGACTACGGCCGTGACCACCATCCCCGTTGCTTCACCGTCTGGCTGGCCGGCGCTGGCGTGAAAGCAGGCGCCTCCTTCGGCCAGACCGACGACTTCTCATACAACATTGCCGAGAACGGCGTGCACGTCCACGATTTCCACGCCACCATCCTGCACCTACTGGGCATCGACCACACCCGCCTCACCTTCCGCTTCCAGGGCCGCGACTTCCGCCTGACCGACGTGCATGGGCAAGTCGTCAAGCAGGTCTTGGCTTGATCCAAGGCCCCATCCGCCATCAGATCACCGCTTGCCCAATCGCTTTTCGTAGTAGCCGTCGCTGGGATACGGTTCGTAAATATCATCCAGGTTCACGCGATTGAGTTTTCGCCACTTCTCGCTGCCGCGCTGCGTGCCGGAGGCCATCAGGAACGTGAACGTTCCCCAGTCCCAGTGGCGCACGAACTCGGCCTTCACCTGCGGCAGCGATTCCCCGGTGGGCCCGGTGACCACGCCATAGACCTTCACGAGCGCCAGCGGCCGCACCTTGTGCCCGACGCCCGGCACCACGGCCTGGAAATCTCCTGAGCCATTGAACGAAACGGCGAGGATGTGAATGTCGGTCAAACCGTCAAAATACTTGTGCTCGACGAGCAGGACCGTTTGATCCTTCTCATTGTCTTCCTTGATTTCTCGGACGACGCCGAACCAGCCCACATACGTCTTGTCCTTCTTCGCGATGTCGTAATCGCCGGCCAGGCCCCCGGTCGCCAACTCCCCCTTGGCCAGCCGTTTGAAAAACGGCCGTTCCTTCTCGCTCGGTTCGTACGACGTTGTCCCCAGGCTATCGCTGCGCTTCGGCTTTCCCGTGATGTACTCCACCACCCCCGGCTTCGCAACGTCAGCCTGCTCCGCACAAGAGGCCCGCAGACCTTGAGCCGATAGCAACATTGCTATCGCCGTGGCTGCCAGAGTGAGAGATCGTGAGCGAATCACTTGCGCACCTCGTTTGCTAGAGTTCCTGCCCATGCTGAATTCACCGCCAGGAGTTGCAGGTTGCTATCCACGCCTCACCCCGTTCTCCATTCGTGGACTATCGGGGCCACCGGTCCTGCCGCAGGCCCGTAGGGCCGACAGGTAGTAGCCCCGATCGTAAGATCGGGGTCACGATCGCCCCGAATTTGGGTCGGAGGTCCGAAGGACCGGCACAATGAGAGGCGTCAAACCCACAAGTAACGCTCTTCATACGGGATGCCGTGCTTCTCTAAGAGTGTCGTAAATTCTTCGGTGAATTTCCATTGCCGATGGTGCTCTTCCTGATTGTGGATGTAAGCCTTCACCTGCGGCTCGGCTGACTTGCTGACGGAGAACGCGCGGTAGCCTGCCTGCCAGTCAATCCCTTGGACTGCGGAGCGTTCTTGTGAATCCAGCGACTGGAGTTCGCCTTCATGGCGCTGGCGGCTTCCGAGAGTGACAACGTTGCCGGCAATGAAGCGAGCACATGAATGTGATCCTCAATACCGCCAGCGGCCAGCAGTTTGGCCTTCTTGTTCTCCAAGATGCCGCCGATGTAGCCGTGCAATCGATCGCGCCACGATTTGCGAATGAGAGGCTCGCGGCTGGCGGTACCCCAGACGAAGTGAACCAGATTGCAAACGTAGGTGGACATGGTTGATCTCGCACAGAGGCAGGTGCCGGTCCTTCGGACCTCGGAAATCGAATGGGCGATATCGTGCCCCAACCTTACGGTTGGGGCTATTTCCTACCGGGCCTCCGGCCCTAAGCGGCGGCGGCACGCGTCGAGCTGCGTGCGGCGAGCCAGCCTCCCAGAAGGCCGGCGATGATCCGACCGACATTCGAGAAAAAGAACACGGGCTCGATAGCTCCGCCCCCGCCAAGAAGGACACCTAAGCTGAAATCGAGCACGGCCGTCCCCAAGCCGACGGCTGCGCCGTGCACAAGCTGCCTCGGCTGAGCGCGTCGGGCGGCCCACCAGGAAAACAGCAAGGTTGCCAGAAACCCGCCGATCGGACCGACCCACATCCCCGCTTGCGGAGCGAATGCTTCGGGCGATTGTGAACCCGCCGGCCTGATCGCGCTATACACAACGACGACGAGCACCAGCAGCAGGATCGGCACCGCCTCCGCGGCAATGATCGCCAGCAAGATTCTTCCCCAGCGAATCCGCGCGCTGCCAGCCATGATCGATGTCTCCCAGATTAGCCCGGCCAATGCCTCACTTCTTCGCGTGCTCCTTGAAGAACTTCACAAAGAGCGCCGGGGCTTCGGGTGGGAAGTTGTGGGCGCCGGGGTGGATCAGCGTGACCACCGGAGTGCCGGTTTTCGAGGGATAGAGGGTGCACCACTTGCCCCACTCTGAACCCGTTGGTTCACAGCCGTTGAGCTTGCGCAGCGTTTCCATCGTCGCCTGCTGCCACTCGTATTTGACGAGCGGGTCTTTCTCGCCGGCCAGATGCAGCACTGGCTTGGGCTTGAGCGCGGCCAGGTGCTTCGTCCACTCGCCACCTGGGCCTGACGCCGCCGAGGGGGCGACGGCAGCGAACACGTCGCCCCGGGTCCGCCATAGCAGATACGTGAACCCGCCCCCGTTGGAATGGCCGGTGGCATAGATCCGGCTTTCATCAACCTTGTAGTCAGCCTTCAGCAAGGCGAGGACCGCGTCGAAGAATTTCAGGTCCCGATCATCCTGGCTGCCTGGCATGTTTTGCCAGCCCGGTCGTTTTCCTTCCGGATCGGTCAGGCGGCCGGGCGTATTGAGCCCTTGCATATAGACGACAATCGCCTCCGGCCAGACATCGTGATAGTGAAACATCGTGGCTGCCCGCTGCATCGTGCCCCCGTGTCCGTGAAATGCAAACACCACGGGCGCGGGCGACGTCTTTGCGGCCGCCGGTACATAGAGCAGGGCCTCTCGCGCCGTTTCGCCGACGGTCCACTCGCGCCGCACGAGGTCCTTGAGCACCACTTCGGCCCGCTTGGCGGCTCGTGCGGGCACTGCCTGATCGGGCGGCGCCTGAGCAGCAGCCGAAGCTGCAACGAGCAGCGATCCGAAAACGATCAAAGGTGCAGTCAGACGTGTGGTGAACATGGCGAGTGTCCGAAAGACGATTCGAATTGGTGTGAGCAAGCATAGGTCCGGCTATTTGCCTTGGTCGAGCGGCGTTCTCAAAAACCCGATCAAATCCGCCATCTCTTGCTGCGAGATCTTCTGCTCGAGACCCTCGGGCATGAGCGATTTGCCGCTCGATGTGATTTCATCGATCTCACTGCGGAGGATGGTGTCTTCGCGACTCTCGGCTCGGCGGAGCGTCAGGCCGGCATCGGTCTCTGCTGCAATCAGGCCAGTTAGCACGCGGCCGTCGGTCAGCCGCACCGAATAGTCGAGAAAGTTCGGCGAGACTTCGCGGTTGGGATCGAGCACGTGAATTAGGATTTCCTGCGGCGAGCGGTGTTGGATCGTGGCCAGGTTCGGGCCGACTTCATGCCCTTCCTGCCCGAGCTTGTGGCAGTTTATGCACTCGCGGCGATAAACGATTGACCCGCGTATAGCGTCGGCCTGAGGCGATATCGCGGCCTGGTACTTGTCGAGCACTTCCTTCCGCGGGCCAATGGCCACTGCGGCGAGCACTTTCTTCGCCCGCGCCGCCAACTGCTCGTCCTTGAGTAGTCCCAAGCGCGATCGCTGCGGGATCGAAAGCTGCGCTGGCGGAATATCGCCATTTTCCAGGGCGGCGATTAGGGCCTCATGCCACAGCGGCCGGCTCAGGAGCACATTAACCGATTCTTCGCGCAGGGGGGGCGTGAACCGCTTCCAGCGAGCGATGCATTCGGCCGCGACCTGCGGTTCGTTGAACGTGGCCAGCACGCGAAGTGCCGCCAACTGAACCTCGCGAGGTACAGCCGGCTGAAGCGCCAGTAGCAAGACTCTTTGTGCTTCCGACCAATCGGTCCAGCGCATTATTTCCATCGCCGCAACCCGGTCGGCGGGTGGCCGCGTTTCGGTGATTGCCAGCTCTCCCGCTTCGCGCATGAGCTGCCGCAGCCGATCGCGCGCAGGCGCATCCAGTTCGGCAATCTTGTCAGACAGTCGCTCACGGCGGCGCGACAATCCCTCACCCAATCCGGCCAGTGCCGCATACCGAATCGCAGCGCGTTGGTTCCCCTGCAAGCGGGCTACGTCGCTCAGAATCTGACCAGCGGCAGTTCCGTTTCCCCCAGCCGCCGCAATGCTGGCCAGACTCCGCGTCAATTCACAGTATCCACTCGTGATTTCCGACCTGTCTGCAAAGTCCAATAGGCCCGCCACAGCCGCCGGGGCGTGGCTCACGGCGGAGCTGGCAATCGCAGCCCGCATCCATGGGTCCTGCTGATAGCGGACTCCCAGATAGGTGAGCACGTTCGTCGGCTGGCTCTTAATTTGCCCCATGGCCAAAGCGACTTGCATGCGGACCGCAGGATCGGGATCGTTGGTGAGCTTCATCGCCATCTCGACAAGCGCGAAATGTTGCTCGAACTGCGATTCGGCAAGCGCCAGAGCATGGCGGCGAATGTCCGGCTGTTCGTCGGCCATTGCCGCGAGCAACTCGTCCTTGGTCAGGCCGACCAGCGAATCAACGAGGTGCAGGGCGTGCAGCCGGGCCTGCGGAGACCGGCTTTGACGCATCAGGTCACGCAGCGCACCGGCTGCCGATTGATCCTGGCGCTCGAAAAGCAATCGCTGGGCAGTCTCGTGAAACCAGCTATGCGGGCTCTCCAGGTGGGCCACCAGTTCGGCGGTCGATGCCGCCGAGAGCTTCGGCTGCTTGGGAATGTGGAAATTCGGCGGCGAGAGACGGTAAATGCGGCCCCGCTCCTTGCCGCTGGTCAAGTCGAGCTTCGCTTTGATGTCGTCCGGGATTGACCAGGGGTGCTCGATCGTCTCGCGATACATGTCAATGACATGCAGCGTGCCGTCGGGCGCGTTGACGAAGTTCACGGGCCGGAACCAATTGTCGCGCGAGCGGACAAACTCGGTGTTTTCGTCGGCCCGGCGGCTCTTGAACGTGACGCCGTCGCGGTTGAGGACTTGCCGGTGAACGAGATTGCCGGCCACTTCGCCAATGAATACGTTCCCGCGGAATTCCGGCGGATATGCGCCGCCACGATAGATCGTGACGCCGCTGGAACTGGTCCAGTAGCCCGCACCGATCAGCTCGCTCCGCGGCATGGCCTGTCTCTCAAGCGCCCACCGCTGGGCCCGAAAGACGCGCCATGGCTCGGGCGGACTCAAACGGAAAACACGAAGCTGATCGCCCGATTCAGCGCAGTCGTTGATCACGCTCGGCGGGACGAAATGTGGATTCCGCGCCAGATAGAGCTGCTCGAGCACGACGTGCTGGACAGGGTTGCGGATGTTGCACACAAACCGGTTGCCCCAATCATCGAAAGTATTGCCAAACCGCTCGCCCCCGCTGATCGCTTCGAGCTTCTCAGTCACTGGATCGAAACAAAAATCGCGGCGGGAGAGTGAAATCGGCGGCTCATCGGACCGTTCGGCGTGGCGAATCGAGCCGCCATTGCCGGACGCCGCACCATAGATTTTGTTATCCAGGCCCCACCGTAGGTTGTTCATGATCGCCTGGACGTTGTACCGCCCAAAGCCGGTGAAGACCTTGCGGCGAACGTCGGCCTTGCCGTCTCCATTGGTATCCTTGAAGTACCAGATGTCCGGGGCCGCAGCGACAAACACTCCCCCCTTCCAGCAGCAGGCCGACGTGGGCCAGGCAAGGTGATCAGCAAATACCGTGCTTTGGTCGAAGCGGCCATCGCCGTCTGCGTCTTCGAGCAGCCGCACCGTGCCGGGGAACACGGTCGGCTCCGCGTTTTTCTCCTCAGGGTAGGGATAGTCCCGCATTTCCACGACATAGGCGCGACCGTCTTCGTCGTAGGCCACGTCCACCGGGCTGGCCACGTGCGGCTCAGCGGCAGCCAGTTCCATCCGAAATCCGTGCAGCACTTCAAACGTCGCCTCGGCCCGCTCTGGTTCGGTCGGCGCGACGCGGGGAAACTGCTCATCCGCACTCGATGCGGCTGGTGTTAGCAGGAGAAGCAGCGTCAACCATGGCAGGCGATTCATAGGCGTGGGATTCCTCCGCCCCATTTAAAGCAAGTCCCGCCACGGAAACAATGAGTTCGCGATCAAGTTCATATTGGCTCGGGAAAACTTGCGACCAGGGTCATTGCCCCTCTAGAATACGGCGGTTGAGCCCGGCCTTGGGCAGCTTCCCCTTGCGGGCCAGCCTGAAGGATCGCCATCTCATCGGCCAGCCGTCATGTCGCATTCGGCCATCCGTCGCCGCTTTTTGCTTTCTGCCGTGGCGGCCCCATTGGTTATTTGCACGCTGGCTGGGGCCGCAGCCAAAGGCGACACTTTCGTACTGGTTAATGGCGGGCGGATCGAGGGACAGTGGCTCAATCAAGACGAGCAACCGCCAAAGGAATACCTGGTCCTCACCTCCACGGGTCTGAAAGCCAGCCTCCAATTAACGCAGGTCCGCGAAGTGCTCCGGCAATCGGCTGACAAGAGCGAGTATGCCAGGCGGGCGGCTGCCGCTGCTGACACTCCCGAGGGACAGTGGCAACTTGCCGAGTGGTGCCGCCAGCAGTCGCTGTTTGACGAGCGGCGGGTTCACCTGCGACGCGTGATTGAACTGGACCCGAATCACAACTACGCCCGCCGGGCCCTGGGCTTTCAGTTTCTCGACGGCCAGTGGGTCACGCAGGAGGATTTTCGCCGCGGCGAGGGCTACGAACTTTATAAGGGGAAATGGCGCACGCCCCAGGAGATCGAAATCCTGGAGGAGCAGGCCCGGCTCGATCAGGCCCAAAAAGATTGGGTGAAGAAGCTCCGTCGCTACCGGGCCGAACTCGACGATCCAACCCGAGCAAAGCTCGGGATGGAGTCGCTGACCGGCATCAAGGACCCCATCGCCGTGCGGCCGATCGTGACGATGATGGTTCGCGAGCGCGTCCGCCAGGTGAAAATGCAGTATGCCGATGTGCTGGCTGCGATCGATTCGAGCGACGCCGTGGGGGCCCTGGTCGAACGCGTGCTCTACGATCCCGACGAGGAGATGTTCCACTATTGCCTGGCCCGCCTGATCGACCGGAAGCCTCCGCGACTGGCCGACCCACTGATCGCGGCGCTGAAGAACAAGAATAACGCCACCGTGAACCGCGCCGCGGCCGCCCTCGGGCGGATTGGCGATCCGGAAGCGATCGGGCCGCTGATTGACGCGCTCATTACGATGCATACGCAGTACATCCCTGGCCGCAATCCCGACTCCACCACAGCCACGTTCTCCGGCGGTCAGCATTCGGTCTCGCAAGGGGGCGGCCCTGAGGTGCGGATCATGTATGTCCGCAATCAGCACGTTCTCGATGCGCTGACCAAATTGACTGGTGCGAATTTCGACTACGACCAGAAGAGCTGGCACTACTGGCACGCTCAAGAGAAAAAGGCCCGCGAAGCGTCGCAGCCCGTGGCCGACGCGCGGCGGCAGTGATTGCTGGTACGCTTCCCCATGGCGCTTGTCACCCACGTCCAGCATCCGCTGATCGAACACCACCTGTGCCGCTTGCGCGACAAGACGACCGGCTCGCTCGAATTCCGCCAACTTATTCAGCGGCTCTCTACGCTGCTGGCATATGAGGCGACGCAGGACCTGCTGCTGCGTGGAGTCGAGTTTGAAACTCCCCTCGTCCCTACCAAAGGGCAAGTGCTCTCGCAACGAATCGGCCTGGTGCCGATCCTGCGGGCCGGCTTGGGAATGGTCGATCCGATCCTGAATCTGATTCCGACCGCCGAGGTTTGGCACCTAGGCCTGTACCGGGACGAAGAGACTGCCCGGCCGGTGGAGTACTACAGCAAGCTCCCAAAGACCAGTCCGGTCGATGTGGCCCTGGTTGTCGATCCGATGCTGGCGACGGGCGGCTCGATCAGCGCGGCGCTGGCGACCTTGGCCCGCTGGGGCGTGCCGCATCTGAAAGTCCTTTCGGTGATCGCCTCGCAGCACGGCGTGGAAACGGTCGCCAGCCAATTCCCGGCCGCCCAAATCTACGTGTGTGCGATTGACCCCCAACTCAACAGCCGCAAGTTCATCGTGCCGGGCCTGGGCGACGCCGGCGATCGCATTTTCAACACGCTCCGCTGACTTCTGGCTCCTAGTTCCTGTTTCCTGGCTCCTCGACTCGCACCCGTGGAACGCTCCATCAGCCTGCTGGGTTACCTTGTGCTGATTCTGCTGGCATGGGCGATGAGCTCAAGCCCCCGCAAGTTTCCATGGCGCGTCGTCGTCGCTGGAACGTTGCTTCAATTTGGCCTGGCAATTGTTACGCTCAAGACCGCTCCGGGACTGGCTCTATTTGCCGCGGTCGGCGACTTCTTCACGCTGATGCTGGAATTCACCAATGCCGGATCGAGGTTCGTCTTCGGCGAAAACTTCGAGGAGCATCGTTTCGCGTTCCAGGTCCTCCCCACCATCATTTTCTTCTCCTGCTTTTCCTCCATCCTCTACTACCTCGGCGTCATGCAGGTCGTGGTCCGGGCGATGTCCTGGGTCATGGAGAAGACCCTGGGCACATCCGGCGCGGAAACGCTGTCGGCTGCCGCCAACGTGTTCCTTGGACAGACCGAAGCCCCGCTGCTTATTCGTCCCTACCTGGCCGCCATGACTGTCTCGGAGCTCAACGCGGTCATGATCGGTGGCTTTGCCAACGTTTCGGGCAGCGTGCTGGCCGCCTTTCACAGTATGGGAATCGACGCCGGTCACCTCGTGACGTCCTCGGTAATTTCCGCGCCGGCCAGCTTGCTCGTCGCCAAAATCATCGAGCCGGAAACTGCCGCACCACAAACGCTGGGCGACGTGAAGCTGACGGTCCCTCCCGTCGGCACGAACTTGATTGACGCGGCTGCCAACGGCACGATCGACGGCCTCAAGCTGGCGCTGAACGTCGCCGCAATGCTGATTGCCTTCATGGCTCTGATTGCGCTGGGCGACTTCTGCGTCCAGTGGGTTGGCGATCAGACTGCGTACTGGACGGGCTGGCAGTGGGCTAATACCTGGTCTCTGAAAAACGCTCTGGCAACGAGTTTCGCACCAGTGGCCTGGCTCTTAGGCATTCCCTGGCAGGATTGCGGCCATGCCGGCGAACTGCTGGGGACGAAAATGTTCGCCAATGAGTTCGTCGCCTACGAGCAGCTCAGCCAGTGGATGAAGCCCGACTCCAGCGTGCAATTGACCGAGCGTTCCAAAATCATCCTCACGTATGCCCTATGCGGCTTCTCAAACTTCGCCTCGATCGGCATTCAGATCGGCGGCCTGGGGGGCATGGCCCCCGAGCGGCAGAGCGACCTGGCACGCCTTGGCCTGCGGGCCATGCTCGGCGGCACGCTCGCGACGCTGATGACCGCGACGATCGCCGGCATATTGCTGTGACTGCACCTAGTCCTTCGTCTTGACCTTGGACTTTGGACTTGGGGACTTTGGACCTTGGGACTTGGACTTCTTCTCGTCAAGCTTGAACGCGCCGGGCAACAGGTCCCACAGGTTTCCCTCGACGATCTTGTCAGGATTCTCGACATCGACAATGTAGATCGGCAGGTCCGGGTTGAATTCCGACAGCACTTGACGGCACGCTCCACAGGGCATGGCCCCGCCCTGCGTGGCAATTGCCATGCACTCGAATTGCTTCTCGCCGGCGGTGATGGCGGCGAACACCGCCGACCGCTCGGCGCAGACCGCCAGTCCGTAGCTGGCGTTCTCGACGTTGCAGCCCAGAAAAGTCTTGCCGCTGGCGGTGCGAACCGCGGCACCCACCAGGAACTTGGAATACGGGGCATAGGCCCGCTGGCGGATTTCAATCGCCTGGCGAATCAATTCATCCCGCACATCGCGTTTCACGGGTCATTCTCTCCCTGGGCAAAAGTTCGTCGCGCCGCTCACGCACCCGCCGGCGCATCGCCGGAAACAACTCGGCAATGTCATCAGGCAGCAGCGGCAAACTGACGCGGCGCATCACATGGTTCAATCGCACGAGCAGCGAGTGGTCCTGACTGTAATCCGTAAGGAACCGCTCGCGATTGAACCGGGCAATCAACATTCCTAACCGGTCGGTTGTGCGGGTGGCAAGATGGTTAATCACCGATTGTACAGTGACCGGATCAACCTGATTGAGCGCGGCATAATAGTTGTCCAGTCGGGCTGGCTCTTCCTCCGCCAGCACGGCATCGAGCAAAAGTTCCACCAGGATATGGCCGAGGAAGCTCGGCCGAAACCCCTCGTCACCAGGCAACGCTCCGCGAACGTTCACCGCAAACGCAAGCGATAGCTCGTTGAACGCGTGTGTCTGATGAAACCACTCGTCGTCGTAGTGGTGCTGAACCACGCCGCGAGCCAGCGCGGCCAGGGCCGGATCGGCATCGGCCACAAACTCCGCCGCTCGCCTCGCCCGCAGCCGCATCTTCCGGTCGATCACGCTCAGCCAGTCAGGCGCCGCCGTGCCTGCCAGGAAGTACGGCTCATCGGTGAAGCGAAAGCCGTGAGCGAGGTAGTTCATCAACTGCGAGGCGAACGAGCCTACTCGTCCCAGAACTTGATGTGTATTACTCGTACTTGACGATCCATTTCAACGATTCGGAACAAGAGGGCGATGGGAGGCCGCACGACAAGCCTCGCAATCGCTGTAATCGGCTCACCTACAAAACCCGGCCGATCGCCAAGAGCCGACTCGATCTCATCCGAAGCGTCCGAAATGTCCTGCCGCACCGCAGGGTTATCTACCCACAACTCCGCGAGTCGTCGCAGCGCGGCCGGACTCCATACGACCGTGTACCGCTTCATGGCTGCTTGCGATCAAGTGAGCGCAAGTGCTCCAGCACCTCCTTGGTCGTGTACCAAGGTCCAGGCGAGTCTGCCTCCTTCTCTGCAGCGGCAATTTCTTCGGGACTGAAGGGGCACACCTCCGGCACGACGAACCTAGTTCCAGGCGAAATCCATCCTGCAACGCTGCCGTCTGGCCTGCACACGGCAACCGGCTCCCGCGCCTGCGCGAGGATTCCGGCCTGTTCGGATGTCAGCACAATTTGCGTCATCGAAATCAATTATACACCGATTAGCGGCTAAATTCCCGGTCACTTTTATCCCACCTTCGTCCATGCCCCGCTCTTGGCACTGGCTAGCACGGCATCGCAAATCTTCTGCGTTTCCAGGGCGTCGCGGAACGTCGGGCCGGCCGGCTTGCCCTTGGCCAGGCCGTCAAGAAAGTCCGCAACCTGGTGGACGAAGCTGGTCTCATAGCCAACCGCCAGGCCCGGGACCCACCACTTGCCCATGTAGGGATGCTCGCCGTCCGTGACGTGAATGCTCCGCCAGCCGCGAAGCGGGCCCTCGTCGCGATGATCGAAGTATGAGAGCCGATGCAGGTCGTGCAGGTCCCACTTGATGCTCGCCTTCTCGCCGTTGATTTCGAGCGTATAGAGGGCCTTGTGCCCGCGGGCATAACGCGTGCTTTCGAACAGGCCGAGCGAGCCGTTGGTGAAGCGGCACAGGAAAGCGCAGGCGTCGTCGATACCGACCTTCTCGACTTTGCCCGTCAGGTTGTGCTTCCGCTCCTTGATGAACGTCTCGGTCATGGCACTCACGCTGCCGATGCCGCCGTTGAGCCAGATGGCCGTGTCGATGCAGTGAGCCAAGAGATCGCCCGTCACGCCGCTGCCGGCCGCGGCCACGTCCAGCCTCCAAAGCCCCTGACCCCCTTGCGGCAAGTCGGCGCTGATCGTCCAGTCCTGCAAAAAGTTCGCCCGGTAGTGAAAGATCTTCCCAAGCTTGCCGCTATCGATGATTTGCTTGGCGAAGGTCACCGCCGGCACGCGACGATAGTTGTACCAGACGATGTTGGCCACGCCGGCCTTCTCCACGGCCTTGCACATCTCCTCCCCTTCGGCCGCGTTCATCGCCAGCGGCTTCTCGCAGAGGATCGCCTTTCCCGCTTGAGCCGCGGCGATGGCGATCTCCTTGTGCAGGTTGTTGGGCGTGCAGATATCGACAGCGTCGATGTCCTTGCGGGTCAGCAGCTTCTTCCAGTCGGTCTCGACCGATTCATAACCCCACTTGGCGGCAAAGGCCTTGGCTTTCTCGCCGTCGCGAGCACAAACGGCCTTCAGCACGGGCTTGTACTCCACGTCGAAATAATGGGCCACGTTGGCATACGCGTTCGAGTGGGCCCGGCCCATGAAGCCGTAGCCGATCATGCCGATGTTGTAGGACTTTGTCATTGGTCAGTTGTTAGCGGTCAGTTGTCAGTGGTTGGGAGGGCGAGGCTCTTGTCGGCCAATCAACGCGCCGAGCCGCCGCTTAGGATTGTGAAGTCGCTCAGTGTAAGCCACGCTGCTACGGCCAAGGAAGCCCATGCTGCCACGCGACCGTACAGGCGATCGATAGCCAGATCGCCACCGGCACTAGCAGGATCGCGGCCATCGCAGCCGCCAGCCAATTCCAGCGCAGGACGCGGGCGAAGAACACGTATCCAGCCGCGAGCGTGGGAACAGCGCCACGGACGAGCCACTCGCGATCGAGCCAGCAGTCCCAGTGCCACAAGTCCCACGAAAAGATCCCCACCACAAACCCCGTACTCGGTTCGGGCACCGTGCTCGGAGAACGCATCCACACGCCAATCAGAAAGGTCATTTCCAGCACAGCCAGCCAGGGCGCGAAAGCCAGCAAGCGCGCGAGGGCGCAAGTCCAGCTTTCGCCGCTTGCCCGCGTTGAAAAAGGCGCCCTAGCCGCCAGCCACAAGACGAGCACGCCACCAAACAAAATCCACCACCTCCCCACAGACCATAGCTCCCACTGCCAGAGGCGAAACCAATAGCGGCCGCTCGTAGCACACTCCCCAATGCTGCGGGCCGCGTCCTCCAGAGAAAAAATCTTGGGCTCATTCGCGGCGATAGCAAACCAGAGGCCAACTTCCCGCAGCATGGGCCAAAGGCCGACCAAGACCAACGTCGAGATGATCGCAACCGTCGCGCCGGCCGCGAGCGATGGCCCTCCTGCCGCGTGCGAAAGTCCCAGGAAGCGGAACACCCGCACCGGCCACTCGGTGATGCCTCCCTGGCGCGCGACTGACGGTTGCCAGCGCCAACAGTCGTCTATCAGTCCCGCGCGAACGATGATCGAGCGAATAGCTGCCGCCATCGCCAAAGGAAACAGCAACAGGCCCGTCATGAGCGCCGTAAACGCCGACTGCCGCGGGAACCTGGCCGTGATCGCAAGCACGAGGCACGAGAGCGTAACGACGATCAAGATCGCGCGCAGCGAGAACTGAAACCTGTGCTGCGATCGATTGTCTTCCGGCTCAATCATTCGTCATTGGTGCCCGCACCGTCTCAAATCAATAACCCGCGTACTTGACGGCGGACATACGCTGATCGATTTCAACTTGTTACCAGCAGATCACGGATCCGAGGGCCATGACCAGCAGTTGAGGGTGTACCTGCGCGGCAAATTGGAATTGGCCAATCCAGGTCCTTTGCATTACAAAACTGATCGCCGGACGGTATCTGTACAACTTCCGCCGAAGCGCCCGTTCGGGGTGACCTTTGCCGCAAACCCGATTGCCAGGAACTCGCCATGTTCAATTCGCAAGCACCCCAACGCACTACGCCCAGGCCGCGCTGGCAGTTTTCGCTCCTTACGCTGCTCATTGCAATGAGCTGGGTCGGCCTCGCGAGTGTCGCCCTGGTTAGCCCCAGCGAACTGTGGGGCGGCCTGATCTTTGTTCTCGCCGTCGGCTTGCTCCTGGTCGCTGGGTTGTGCATCGTCTATCGCAGCGGGCAATCGCGGGCTTTCGCGGTGGGCTTTGTGATTTTCGCAGCGACGTATTTCTTTGTCTCGATGGGCGATAGTCCCGACGTGCCGGACGCGCACACGCAGTTGCCAACCACGCGCTGGGGGATTGCGCTCTACTCGCTCTTGCACGGTGACAACGTGCAGGTCTCCGCGTCGGTTGGGCCATTGCTTCCAACTCCCGTTCCAGTCTCATCCTTGACGCCTCCCCCGCGCGGAATGACCTTGACGCGCGTTGTCATGACGGCTGCGCCGACCTCAGGGACAGGGACTGATCCTGGGCTCTCCGCTGTGGCAGCGGGCCTCGCGCCCGTCCCCGCGCCCACACTGGTGCCCGTCACGACGTACATTGCTCGCACCACAACTCAGCCGACCGTACCGCTGGCCGCTTTCCTCCAAGCCGTCCATCACTTGCTGGTAACGATTCTCGGCGTGATCGGTGGGACTGTGGCTCAAGTCCTCTATTCCACTCGTCGCGATCCACTGGCGGACCACTGACGAACAAGTGAGCGTCATTTGCAGACCTGAGCCCCGACCGGACCCTTGGCCTACTGTGCAGGCGGCTTAATGTCCATTCCCCAGTCCGTGTGGTCGGGGCCAGGCCAGGGATCGACGAACGTGCGCTTGGCCCAGGAATTCCACGCCGACTCGAGCCTGGTGGCGATTTCGGGCTGCTCCTTGATCAGGTTATGCTGCTCGGTCCGGTCGGCTTCCATGTCGAAGAGCTGCCAGGAAAGCTTGTGACGCTGCACCAGCTTCCATTTGCCGTCGCGGACGGCCTTGTTTCCTTCGTGCTCCCAAAAAATCGGTTCCTTGCGCCCGAGAGTGTTCGGCGCGGGTCTCCCAGAGTTCGGCGCGGGTCTCCCGACCCCGCCGCCATCAGCAGCAAATGCCGGCTTTAGGCTGACCCCTTCCATCGGCAGGATCGCGTTCCCCTTATACTCGCGCGGGTACTCCGCGCCGCTCAAATCTACCGCCGTCGCCATGAGGTCGATTAAGTGCGCGGGCTCTTGGAAAATCCTACCTCTATGCTTAGCCCCGGCGTCCACGCCGGGACGCGCCGCGTGGTCGCGGCGGCTAAGCGACGAACCTGCCGAGATTCCCGCCGGCCAATGGGCGATGAGCGGCGTGGCGATGCCCCCTTCGTGCGTGAAGTGCTTATAGCGGGCAAACGGTGTGTTATTGAGCGTGGCCCAATTCATTCCCAGGAGTACGCGCGATTGCGGGCCGCCGATCGGGCCTTCCCCCTCCGTGACGCCGGGCGGGCCTCCTTCCGCATTGCCGCCGTTGTCCGCCAGAAACAGAATCAGCGTGTTTTCGTAGAGGCCGCGCTCCTTGAGACCCGCCACAAGCGTGCCCATTGCAAAGTCGATGCGGTCGATCATCGCCGCGTAGGTAGCCATCATCTGCACGAAGCGGTCCTGCCGGTCGGCCGGGCGCGTGTCCCACGCGGGCGAGTCAGAGGGTCGCGGTGCGAGCGGCCAGCGGGAATCGATCAGGCCCAGCTCGATCTGCCGGGCATAGCGCTCCTGACGCAGCTTGTCCCAGCCCGCCCAGTAGGTTGCGAGATACTTGTCGATAATCTCGCGCGGTGCCCGCAGCGGAAAATGGGCCGCCCCCTGGGCGATATAAAGGAAGAACGGCTTCTTCTCGGCCCTCGCCTCGTCGATGAACTTCAGGCCCCACTCGGTAAATAGGTCTGTCGAATACCAGTCCTTGCCAAACACCTCGGAATCCTTGGGAATCTCCTGACCGTTCAGGTACAAATTCTCCGTCCCCGGTCGGCTGGCTTCCTTGGGAAAATAAACTTCGCCGTAACGGGAATTCAGCGATCGCATGAAGCCGCGTTCCCATGGCGGCGTGCCGTTCTGCTGGCCGAGGTGCCACTTGCCGGTCATCGCGGTGAAATAGCCGGCGTCTTTCAGGACTTCGGCGATCGTGACGCACCGGGGGAGCAGCTTGCCGTGAAAGCCCTGCGATTGCGGCTCCACTTTGTTGTCGAGCCAGCCCATGCCGGCCTGGTGCGGATAGAGGCCGGTCAGGAGCGACGCACGCGTGGGGCTGCACCGGGCACAGTTATAAAACTGCGTGAACCTCACGCCCCCAGCCGCGAGAGCGTTGAGGTTGGGCGTCGGAATTTCGCTGCCGTAACAGCCGATATCAGAGAAGCCCACGTCATCGATCAGCACGATGACAATGTTGGGCCGCTCGGCGGCCGGAGCGGCGCCGATCAGCGCGCAGAACAGCAAGCTAATCATTCCCAGCCATAACGTCCGCGACGCAATCATTCGACGACACCCTGAGCGTTGACTGCTATCTCTTTACTCCCGTCCCTTGCGGTCAACAGTCTAAGCCACCTGGACGCTCGCAGCCACATTCGGCCCACGTATCCGCGGATTATAAATGCAGTTGATTTCGGACGCTCCTCCATCGCTTAACCCGTTATCCCGCGACCCCTTGCGCTTCTCATAATCGCTCGTCGGACTTTTGCCTTATAAGTTTACGAGCCGCCCCTCCACGCTCCGCTTATCACTTTCCTGTCCTTTCCAACTGACCACTGACCACGGACACTTCTGGTTAACAGCCAATTTGGCCGTTTTTTGCCACTTTCTGGCCGCAACTCCAATCGCCACGATCACTTACTCGTGGTTGACAGGTTTTCGCGATCTCTGTTCACCTGTGCGGTCAAAAACCGCGAACTTCCCGTCGTTCGCGAGCTGTCTGGTTGACACCAGAGGCGAAATCGGGGGTTCCCGTTAACCTGCGCCTCGTGGTCGTACTGCCCCGTTTGGCGTCTGTCTGATCGTCCTCGTTCTCGTCCTCGCCCTCGCCCTCGATTGTGAGGACGAGCAAAACGAGAACGATGGCGTCTAGCAATCCGGACACGACTCGCGCCTCGCCCGCCGGCGCCTGCAACCTTCCCGAATTTCCAAAGAGCAACAGCCCCACCGCACCCAAGCGAACAACTCCGGTCGGGCTCGGCGCACTTACTGGAGTGCATGCCACCGCGAATTAGATCAATCGTATATGTTCCTGTCAAGACACCTACTACAGATTGTATGTCCACTAACCGTGACCTACTACATATAGTGGTCGCCCCCCTGGAGAGGCCGCGGCTCTGATGCACCAGCGAGGCGTCCTGCAACGCAGCAACGCTCTGCCTGACGGGCTTGCCCAAAGCGCACGCCAGCATCGATTCAAGAGTTGATCACACCTTCCGCCACCGTCGCGGCTGGACACGAGCCTTGCCGCTTCGCCTTGTTTGTCCGCTTGCTTGTGGGGTATTCTGACAAAGACAGGAGTAAGGGATTGGCGTATGGTTGCGCCCCCTTCGAAATCGGCCGCCGCAGCCGGCGGCAAAAGGTGAGCGTATGCACGAATCTCGCAGCTTTTTTGCGGCAATCTGCCTGATCTCCGTGCTATCGATTGCGCCCCGCGCCGGGGGCCAGGATGCACGAACTGCGGCCGATAAGCCCGGCTCCGACAAGCCAGCCGCGACTGTCAAGGACGAAGCCCGCCTGGCCGCGCTGATCCAGCAGCTTGGGGCCGAGGATTTCACGACCCGTGAAACGGCCCAGGCGGAACTGGCCCAGCTTGGCCTGGAAGCCTTCGACGCGTTGCATGCCGCCCAGAACGATAACGATCCGGAGATCTCGCTGCGGGCCCGCTACCTCGTCCGCAGCATGAGCGTCCGTTGGTTCCACGAGTCGGATTCCCCTGAGGTTGTCAAGATTCTGCGGGGTTACGGCGATTTGTCCGACGGCGAACGCCGCAACCGGATGGAACAGCTTGCCAAATTGCCTGAGCGGCAAGGAATCGCTCCGCTCTGTCGCCTCGCACGTTTTGAGACGATTGATCCCCTCTCGAAATATGCCGCACTGAAGGTGATGGACGCGCAGGACATAGCCGATGCAGCGGCCCGCCAGCAGCTCGCGAAGCTCATCGATGAAATCGTCGGCAACAGCAAGCGGCCCGCGGCCGATTGGCTCCGCGTCTTTGCCAAGACGCTGCTCGACCCTGCGGCATCGCTCCCCGAGTGGGATGCTCTGACTCGGGCCGAGCAGGAGACCATGAACAAGCACCCGGACAAGACCACTCCGGACATCGTCCGCGACCTCTATCGCTGGCAGGTCGAGTTGCTCAAGCGGCAAGGCAAGGACCAGGAAGTAGTCGAGGTCATTCGCCGCACGTTCACTCTGCTCAATGGCACGCCCGAGCAGGTCAAGGAGCTGGTCCAGTGGCTGATTCACGCGGAAAAATACGACGTCGTGCTGGAGGTGGCCGAGAAGTTTGACACTGTGTTCGCTCAGTCTCCCGAGCTCCTTTATCGCCTGGCCGAGACGCAACTTAAGCTCGGCAAGTCCACTGAAGGCCAGGCAACGGCCGAGCGGGCGCTGAACCTCAACGCCGAGAACTTGGAGGAGCATCGCCTCGTCGGCATCAAGCTCCAGGATTTGGGGCTGCACGAGTGGGCAGAGCGCGAGTTTCGGCAGATCATGAAAGCGGCCCCTGCTGGTTCGGTCCTCGACTTCGGCGCTCGCTTCCTCCTTTCCGAGCTGTTCCACGATCAGCTCAAGGAACAGGAAGCCGCCGACACGCTTAAGTCAGTTTGCGATCTGATGGACAAGGACGAATCGGCCAAGGACACCTGTATGCGGGCCCAGCGCGACCCAGAAGGGGTCTATTCGCGGATGAACTACTTCTACGCCTGTGCCCTCCTCGAAAAGCAGAAGTTCGCCGAAGTCGAGGCCCACCTTAACCAGGCAATTGCCAAAGACCCCACCGACGCCGATGCTCTGATCGCTCTGTATCGCTTGCCCAATCAGTCCGACGAGCGAAAGGCCAAGACCAAGGCGCTCATCGACAGCACGATGGGGATCTTCCGTCAACAGCTCGAGCAATACAGGGCGAACGCCGACCAGGCGCCGACGGGCGAGTTGCAGAATATCTATAACAGCCGGGTCGCGCTGATGTGCAATCAAATTGCGTGGCTCGTGGGCAATACCTACGGCGATTACGACGAAGCGGTCAGGCTCAGTCAGCGTTCGCTCGAGTTGCGGCCCGATTACCCCGGCTATTTGGATACCTTGGGCCGCTGCTACTATGCGGCCGGCGACGTGGAAAACGCTGTCAAATTCCAATCGCAGGCGGTCAAGCTCGACCCGAATTCCGGCCAGATGCGGCGGCAGCTTGAGTTCTTCAAGAAGGAACTGGCTGCCAAGGGCGGGAACAAGCCGAAGTAACTGCACTTCCCGCGCTCAAGCTGAAAATCGACTCCACGTAGCCGAATTCGCCAGAATTCGGGCACTCGGCAATGTCTGCCGCACAGCCTGCCACTGACGTCTCAGATCACCAGGACGCTCGTCCCGCGCCGAAGCCGACGAGCGTCCCCCGTCCCGACCCGCTTTATCACACGGTCATCTTGGTGATTTGTGTCGGCGTGCTCGTCCTGTCATGGCTGCTCAGCGTCCGCGAAGAGCGGCAAGTGCTCGTGCCGATCCTGGCCACGCCTTTGCCGGAGCTTTGCATGTTCAAGCGAACGACCGGCATGGGCTGCCCCGGCTGCGGCATGACCCGCTCGTTCATCTCACTGGCCCACGGCGAGTGGCGGATGGCCTGGCACTACAACCCTGCCGGCCCGCTGCTGTTTGCCATGTTGGCATTTCAGATTCCCTTCCGCGTTGTGCAGCTCGCGCTCATTCGCAGTGGCCGCACTGAGCTGCGCATGGGCCGCTGGCCGCAATACTTCTTCGCCGTCCTCGGCGTGCTCCTGGTCGGCCAGTGGATACTCCGGCTGTTTGGCGTGGCTTTCTAGTCTTACAACTCACCACTCACGACTCACCACTCACTGCTGTGACCAATGCCCAGCATCAAGGTCCACGAGATCGACCTCCATTACGTCGAGCGCGGCCGCGGCACGCCGCTCCTTTTGGTGCACGGCTTTCCGCTCGATCACACGATGTGGCAAGGGCAGCTCGACGCGCTGGCCGATCGCTACCGGGTGATCGCCCCCGACCTGCGCGGTTTTGGCCAAAGCGGCGTGACGGCCGGTCTGGCCACAATGCCACTCATGGCCGACGATCTGGCCCAACTCCTTGACGGCCTGGCGATCAAGGAGCCGATTGTGCTGTGTGGTCTGTCGATGGGAGGCTATGTCGCCTGGCAGTTCGGCCTCCGGCACCGAGAGCGGCTGGCGAAGCTGATCTTGTGCGACACGCGAGCGGTCGGTGACACACCCGAAACCGCGGCCAATCGCGTCGGCCTGGCCGAGCGCGTGCAAAAGGAAGGGCCCGGATTCGTCGCCGAGACGATGCTCCCCAAGCTCTTTTCCCCCGCCACGATCCAGTCCAAGGCGCCGTGCGTTGAGGCGACGCGGCAAGTGATCTTGCGGACCAATCCCAAAGGAATCGCCGCCGCCTCGCGCGGCATGGCCCAGCGGCCCGATGTGACGCCGTGGCTCAGCCGCTTCGACATGCCGACGTTTGTCGTCTGCGGCCAGCACGATGCAATCAGCACTCCCGCCGAAATGCGTGGCTTTGCCGAGCAAATGCCGCAGGCCCGCCTTGTCGAAATCGCCGGCGCGGGTCACATGGCCCCGCTTGAAAAGCCCGCTGAGGTAAATGCGGCAATAGGCAAGTTCCTGGGCTAGTTGGACGCCCCATATCGGCCCTCGTCCTCGTCGTCGTCCTCGTCCTCGAATGGGCGTCAACCGAAAAACCGATGACGAGGAGGAGGACGAGCACGAGCATTCCGCCAAAGAATCCCGTCCCCTGACGGAGCTAACCCCGCGCCGTTGCCCGCCGCGTGGGCTGTGATACATTGAATCGCTCTTACTCCCAGCCATTCCAGTTCCCATGACCGCCGCCTCCGCCAGGCATCCTGCCCAATTGCACCCCGCGCTTGCCGGCCTCGTCGAGCAAATCGACGCCCTCCGCGACGTCGGCGCCATGTTCTGGCAACGGGGCTGGAGCGTGGGGACCAGCTCCAATTACAGCGTCGTGGTGAGCCGCGATCCCTTGGAGCTATTGGTCACGGCCAGCGGCAAGGACAAGGGGCGGCTCACGCGGGGCGACTTCGTCCGCATTGCCGCCAGCGGCAAGCCGACGGCCGATGGCCAGCCCAAATCATCGGCCGAAACGCTGCTGCACATTGTCGCCGCCAGCCAGCCGGACGTCGGCGCGGTTCTGCACACGCACTCGGTCTGGAGCACGCTTCTGTCGGACCTGTTCTTCGCCCAGGGGGGCCTGGAAATCAGCGGTTACGAAATGCTGAAGGGCCTCGAAGGGATCAAAACCCACGACCACACGAGCTGGATCGAAATCTTCGACAATACGCAAGACATTCCCGTCCTGGCCGAGCAGGTTCGCGAGCGAATGAATGATCCCGCCGAGCCGCTCCTGCACGGCTACCTGATCCGCAAGCACGGCCTTTATACTTGGGGCCGCGATCTGGACGAGGCCCGCCGCCACGTCGAGATCCTTGAGTTCCTCTTCCAGTGTGTCGCCCGGCGGATGACGCTGACCGACGCACTAGCCGGGAGCAAACTGCTCCCGGAGACCTGTGATTGAGTGTCCCATCGCCATTCACTGGGACCAGGTTTGGTCCCGACTATTCTGATTGAAACGCTGATTGGAGATTAGCCATGGCCCGCATCCGTATCCAGGACGAAAACCGCGAAATCACCGGCGCCGACGAAATCCGCGCCTTTCTGAAGCCCTTCGGCATCTGGTACGAGAAGTGGGATGTCGAAGGGCGCCTTCCCGCCGAAGCAACCAACGAGCAAATCCTCGAGACCTACGCTCCCGAAATCGAGCGGCTCAAGAAGTCGGGCAACTTCGTCACGGCCGACGTGATCAACGTCAACCCAGCCACGCCCAACCTGGATGCGATGCTCGCCAAGTTCAATAAAGAACACACGCACAGCGAGGACGAGGTCCGCTTTACCGTCAAGGGAGCAGGCGTCTTCCACATTCACCCGGCGAGCGGCGCGGTTTTCGCCATCCAAGTGGAGTCGGGCGACTTGATCAATGTCCCTTGCGGCACCAGGCACTGGTTCGACCTGTGCAGCGACCGCACAATCCGCTGCATCCGGCTCTTTCAAGACATGTCCGGCTGGGCGCCGCATTACGTCGAAAAAGGCGTTCACGAGCGCTACACGCCCGTCTGCCTCGGCCCCGCCTACATGCAGTCCGCTGCAAAATTTGATTCGGTCGTGAAGGTCTAGTGCCGATGCACGTCCCGCCTCGCGGCATCCTGCTCGACATCGAGGGGACCACGTCCAGCGTCAGTTTCGTTTATGACGTGATGTTCCCCTACGTCCGCAAGCACCTCACGTTCGAGGTGCTGACCAATTGGGACGAGCCGGACTACATTGCCGCCCATGAAGCGATTGCCCGCGACGCGGGGCACGAGTCGCTGGCTGCATGGCTCAGTACGCACCGCTTGAGCCGCATCAATCCGCTCAAGGCCGCCGACATCGTCTGTCGCGAGGTGATCCGCCAGATGGACGCCGACCTCAAAGCCACCGGCCTCAAGCAGCTTCAGGGACTTATCTGGAAAGCCGGCTTTGAAAGCGGCGCGCTATTGGCCCATGTCTATGACGACGTCCCGCCGGCCCTGGAAGCGTGGCATGCTGCCGGAAAAGACGTGCGAATCTATTCCTCCGGCAGCATCCAGGCTCAGAAGCTCTTCTTCGGCCACACAATCGCGGGCGACTTGCTATCCCACTTTCGCGGCCATTACGATACGACCACCGGTCCGAAAAAAGAGGCCGACAGCTACCGCAAGATCGCCGCCGATTTTGATATCCCGCCGGATGAGGTCCTGTTTCTCAGCGACATCGTTGCTGAGCTCGACGCCGCTCGCACCGCCGGCCTTCAGACGGCCCTCGTCGTCCGCCCCGGCAATGCCCCCGGCCAAACCGGCACCGGCCTGCCGCACGCACAGATCGCCAGCTTTGCCCAATTGGAACTGTAGGGATCGCCCACTGTGGCGCTGTGTGACGCTCCGCAGCGCTTGTCGCCACTCGCTAGCACTGGACATTGCTTGACCCGTCGCGGTCCGCTTCTACGATTGGATCGAACCTTCTTGATGCGGCAGGTTGATCCCTGCCCTCTGCTCCATGACGGAGACGCGCTCCTCTCACGAGCGCCGCGCAAGGCCGCGCCTCCCACCGAAACCGCCTTTGGAGTCTTCCCGGATGGACCGCCTTCGCTCTGTCTGTTTCGCGCTCGTACTGGCCGCCGCTGTGCCAATGACTTCTGCCGCCGATACGCCCCGCGTTCACTTCGACATGCCGTTCACGATTGCCTGCCGCGATGTGACGCCCCCCGAATTCGCCGCTGCCAACCCCAGCCACAAGCTGGTTGAAGCTCGCTTCGAGATATCCACGCTGCTCCTGGCGGGTGAAGAACGCGACCTGGCCCAGCTTTTCATCCGCATCGACAGCCCCGAGCAAACCCTCTCCGTCGTCGATTATTTGCCCAAGACATTGCACGAAAGCCGCTACGCCAAGCCGATCGGCATTACCAAGACCGACGAGAAGAACGCGTCAATCGGCATCAACATTTCGGGAAAGTATGAGATTCTCACGTCGGCCGGCGCCAACGCGAGCCTGGGCCAGAAATCGACCTCGAGCGTCAAATACGAGCTCTTGCCGCCGATGGAAACCGTCGCATCGAGCGGCACGCTCCTCCGCGGCGCGGGCGTCTTCTTCAAGCTCAAGGGGAGCGAGCGGCGGCTGCTCGAAGGGGCCAGTCAGTTCGCCCTCGTCCTCCGCGTCCCCAGCGATTGGAGGCTCGACCGCGTACGCGTCCACTGCGAAGCGACATCCATCCAGCACGGCCTGGTCAGCTCGCTCGATCAGACGGTCCGCGTCGGCCAGCGCGATTTCCTCGTCGCGCTCCACCTCGAAGGCGACGAAGCCGCGCGCCTTACAGCCGAACAGTCTGCCCGTGAAACCGCAACTCCCAAAAAGCCAAGTGACGAGCGCACCAGTTCTAAACCCTCCTTCAATCCCACCTCCTGGCTTCCCAAACTCCTGTAGCGCTGGCTATTGGCTCTTGGCTCCTGCTCCCTGGGTCCTGAATTTCCTCCGCCGGGTACTTGTCGGCTCACGCCACCTTGTGCCATATTTCACAATCTTTCACGGCTGCCGGGGCGTGCTGGCGCGACGCAATAGCCCTCCCCGGGCGACGACGGAAGCCGTTGCCTGCCAACGCCTTCCGCCCATTGCGATTGAACCGGGGCGTCCAGGACCCGGCTGGGCACGACCACTGTGGCACAATTCCTGAACGTTGAGGTTCTCAGCCGGCTCGCCGGCCTGTTGGGCACCTCCGTGTCCGCGGATTCGTGGATGGGCATCGCTCTCGCCGCCTGCATCCACCTTTTCCTGCTGATCAACGTCGTCGCGGTCGGCGCACTCGTCTTCATCTGGCTCGAACGCAAAGTCGCTGGCCGCATTCAAGACCGCCTCGGCCCCACGCGCGTCGGTGGCAAGTTCGGCTGGCTCCAGACACTGGCCGACGGCATCAAGCTGGTCGCCAAGGAAGACATCACCCCCAAAGACGCCGACCCGCTCCTCTTCAAGCTCGCCCCCTACGTCAGCTTCGCCGCCAGCTTCACGGCCTACATGGCCCTCCCCTTCGCCAACGGCTGGGCGGCCCAGGAAATCAACGTCGCGGTCTTCTTCATCGTCGCGGTGCTGGGCCTGGAAGTCTTTGGCGTCATCCTCGCCGGTTACGCTTCCGGCAGCAAATGGTCGCTCTTCGGCGGCATGCGCGAAGCGGCCCAGGTCGTCAGTTACGAAGTCCCCATTGGCCTGTGCATCGTCATCCCGGTACTCATCGTCGGCTCCATGAACTTGGTGACGATCGGCGAGGCACAGGTCGGCTTCCTTTCCAACTGGCTGATCTTCCACGATCCATTCACATTTCTGGTCTTCTTCGTCTATTTCACCTGCGCCGTGGCCAGCGTGAACCGCGCCCCGTTCGACCTGGCCGAAGCCGAAAGCGAGCTCGTCGCCGGCTTCCACACCGAATACTCCGGCCTCCGCTGGAGCTTCTTCTTCATGGCCGAGTACGGCTCGATGTTCCTGGTCTCGGGGCTGGCCGCGATCTTGTTCTTCGGCGGCTGGAACGGGCCGATTCCGATCTTCCACATGATCGGCTGGGCCTACGAGCAAGGCGAAATGGGCTGGAGGATCACTGGCTACATTGCCCAGGTCGCAGGCGTCATGAACTTCATGCTCAAGGCGGTCCTTGGCGTGACCGTGATGATGTGGGTTCGCTGGACGCTCCCCCGCCTCCGCATCGACCAGGTCATGACGACCTGCCTCAAATACTGCGTGCCGCTCGCCGCGTTCTGTTTTATCGGCGCGATGGTGTGGAAGGTATATGACGTCTGGTCGCCGCACGACCTGCACGGCTACACCTTCGGCCGCTCGTTCGCCGAAACCCGCGAGAACTGGGTGCTGGCCAGTGGTCCGCTCGCTCCTAGTGGTCCGCTCGCTCCTAGTGGTCCGCTCGCTCCTAGTGGTCCGCTCGCTCCGCGAGCGGAAGGGCCGCCAAAAACCTCCGCCGTACGACCAGAGTTGCCGCTTCGTTCTGCAACTGAACAAAGCGCTTCCGCTCGCGGTGCGAGCGGATCACAGGTCCTCGCCGCCCAGGAGGTGAACTAGCATGCTCCTGGCCGCGATCGATTGGCACTCGCTGACGTTTCTGCTCTTCGCGATAGTCGCTTGCGGATTCGGCGCGGCCGTGCTCCTCACCAGCAACGTCGTCCGCATGGCGTTTTATTTAACACTCTGCCTGGGCGCGACTTCCGGCCTCTTCTTTCTAGCCGGGGCCCAATTCGTCGGCGCCATGCAGCTCATGATTTACGTCGGCGGCACACTGGTGCTCTTGATTTTTGGCGTCATGCTCACAGCCCAGGCCCGATTCATTTCAATGAAAACCGGGGCCGGCGAGTGGATCCTCGGCGCGATCGTCGGCAGCTCGCTCCTCTTGCTCCTGGTGCGGGCCGGCTTCAGTGTGGAAAGCTGGCGGGTGCCCCGCCTCGATCGCAATCAGCTCGCCCTTGCCGACGGCCAAACCAGCACCGCCATCGGCCTGGCTTTGACCAGCGTCCGTGTCGATAAGCTCAATTCTCAAAACGAGAAGCTCAAGCCCGGCATGTCGGGCTATTTGCTGCCGTTCGTGATCGTATCGATGCACCTTCTGGTGGTACTGATCGGCGCGGGCTACATGGCACGTACGAAGCGGATCGGCATCAACCGCGCCATCGACCGCCCAGTCGCTCAGGCGCCTCCGCGCGACCGCGAGCGATCTTTCTTCGTCGCCGCCGGCCTGGTCAGCGGCATGATCGTCAACTTGCTCCTGGCCGTAATCTGCTGCGTACTCGTGGCCAAGCCTCTTTCGATCACGGGCGCTGCCGCTCCCACGAACCAATACGTGCTCCAGTTCGCCAAGGCGATCGACGCCGCTCCAAGCTGGCTCTTGCCGACGCTAGGCCTGCTATTGCTCGCCAATGTGCTCCTATTGGTCGTTGTCTGGTACTGGCAAAAGTGGGGCGTGGTGGGCCTGGTGATCGTGCCGCTAGTGATGGCCTTTTTGATCGCCAATACGGGCCTCGGCCAGCCGGTTGCGGTCGTGTTCGCGCTGGTCATGCTCGTCCCCGTCGTCCCCCTGATCCTGCTGCTGTGCTCCGGCAGGCCCACGGCCTGGTCGCAGATGGAATAGTCATCGCCCAATCGAAACTATGGACTCCTTCCCTCCTCCCATCACCGTCTCGCATTACCTGGCGGTCGGCGCTGTGCTGTTCGTCATGGGGGCGGTATGCATGGCGACCAAGCGAAACGCCCTGGGCGTTCTCATGGGTATCGAGCTGGTGCTTAACGGGGCCAACCTCAATTTCGTCGCCTTCGGGAGCAAGTTCCTCCGCCAGGACTCGCTCAGCCTCGACGGCGAGCTGATAGCCCTGTTCGTCATCGTGCTGGCCGCCGCCGAAGCCGCCGTCGCCCTGGCCATCGCCCTCAACTTTTATAACAACCACACGACGATCGACGTCGATCACGCCGACGATCTCAAAGGCTAATGGACCCGTCTCTGCTTCCCGTACTTCTCGGACTGGCGGTGCTTTTGCCGCTCGGTTCGTTCTTCGTCATTTGGCTCAGTGCTCAATGGCTCGGGAAGAGTGCGGGATTGCTGGCGTCCGGTGCGATTGGCAGTTCGTGCTTCTTGTCCTTTATCTGTTTGCTGTTTATCTGGCTGCCGACGCACTGGCCCGCCGACGCCAGCCACCACGACTCACCCTCCGCTCATGAATCCCCCGCCGATGGCGGCCACAATCACGGTGCCAGTCCATCCGACAAGCACGGCAGCACTCGCGGCCTGCCGTTGACGCTCGTTGCCGTCCAAGCTCCGCACCCGGAAACGGCCGAGACTCGCGCCACTACGGCCGCTGAATCAGGCGGCGAAGGCGAATCGCACCATAAGGAAAAGGTCGCCTACACCGGCGAGTACTACACCTTCGCCCAGTTCGGCCCGCTGCGGATCACGATCAGTTACTACATCGATGCTCTGACCGTGCTCATGTTCTGCATGGTCACGCTGATCGCCACGCTGATCCACTGCTATGCCATCGGCTACATGGCCGACGAGCTGACGGACGTGACCGACCACGAAGTGACCACGAGCGACGGCCACCACCTGCACCGCCCCGGCCGCTTCCCCCGCTTCTTTCAGTACTTGTCGCTCTTCTGCTTCAGCATGCTGGGCCTGGTACTGGCCGGCAATATCGCGATGGTCTTCATCTTTTGGGAATTGGTGGGCATCTGCTCCTACTTCCTGATCGGCTTTTATATCGAACGCACCAGCGCCTCGACCGCCGCGAACAAGGCCTTCATCGTCAATCGCGTCGGTGACTTCGGCATGATCATCGGCCTCTTGGCCATCTGGTCGAGCCTCGGCACCTTTGCCTTCGGCGACATCGAGCGCGTCGATGCTCAGGGAAACAAGGTCGTCGAACGCGGCATCTTCAGCCAGGTTCGGCCCGGCCCCAGTCACCAGATCGTCGTCCCGGCCAGCATGATCGCCGCCGATGCGGTCCGAGATCGGACGGTGACTCCTGAAACGGCCAATTTGCCCAAGGAGCAACAGAGGACGTTCGCCGACGAGGCCGCCGCCATTTATCGCGATCATGTTTCTGACCCGGTCGGCTGGAGATCGTCGGAGTCGGAAATTGCCTCGCGCTTTGGCGGCCGCGGCTATGGCTATTGGCTCCTGGTGGTCGCGGGCGTCGGCATCTTCTGCGGCTGCGTGGGCAAAAGCGCACAGTTCCCGCTGCACACGTGGCTTCCTGACGCAATGGAAGGGCCGACCCCCGTTTCCGCCCTCGTCCACTCGGCGACGATGGTCGCGGCGGGCGTCTATCTCGTCGGCCGCTTCTATCCCGTCTTCACACCCGAAGTGCTCTTGGTGATCGCCACGATCGGCTGCATCACGATGCTCCTGGGGGCGACGATCGCCTTCGCCGCGGTCGATATCAAGCGCGTCCTGGCCTATTCGACCGTCAGCCAGTTGGGCCTGATGATGCTCGCCCTGGGCGTCGGCGGCTGGCTGGCCGGCGTGATGCACCTGATCACGCACGCCTTCTTCAAGAGCATGCTCTTCATGTGTTCGGGTTCGGTGATCCACGCCGTGCACACCAACGACTTGCGGAAGATGGGGGGCCTCTTTGGCAAGATGCCGGCGACTGCGATCACCATGCTCGTTGGCTGCCTGGCGATCGCCGGCGTCGCCGTGCCGTTCGTGGTCGGCTTCTCCGGTCACTACTCGAAAGACGCGATCCTCGAACAGGCCTATTCGTTTGCCCATACGGCTGGCAACCCGGCCTACACCAACATTTACTTCGCTCTCGCCCTCGGTGGCGCGGCCCTCACGTCGTGCTACATGTTCCGCATGTGGTTCATGACGTTCGTCGGCCAGCCGCGGGATCAGGAGAGGTATGACCACGCCCACGAATCGCCGCCGGTGATGGTGCTGCCGCTGGTGATTCTGGCGATTATGGCGGTCAGCGTGGCTTGGAACTTCAGCCTCATTGGTTACGGCTTGATTGCCTCGGCATTTATCGTTTTCCGCGGCATCCAGCTCGGCTGGTTTAAGGGGTCGGCGCATGCTGATGGACACGACGCTCACGACCATGCTGATCACGGTCACGCCCCGCACGGACATCGGGCACACGACGTTCACGATCACCATGCCGCACAGTCCTCGCCGCCGTTCACGTGGAGCTTTGTTGCCGTCATGCTCATAGTGACGCTTGTCGTTGGTGGGGTGATGCAATTCGCGATTGTGATGTTGATTGCTGAAACGGCCCCCGTGCGAACTCTGTCGCTGGTAAACCTGCTCGAACAGGCTCGCCCCGACGGCTTGCTCGCCGCTTCCCAAGGCCGCTGGCTGAGCGCCACCTGGCCCAACGAACACGACAGCCACGTTCCCCAGATCCAGGTTCCCGTCACTTTGATGGCGACGGGCACGTGGCTGGGCGGGATTTTCCTCGCCGCGGCGCTCTATTGGTGGGGCTACCTGAGTCCCGAGGACGTCCGCCGTCAATTCGCCCCGATCTACACGCTGCTCTGGAATAAGTACTACTTCGACGAGCTGTACGACGCAATTTTTGTCCAACCGACGCTGGTCATTTCGCGATTTGTTGCCCTCATCGATAGAAACTGGATCGACGGGCTGATCGACTTTCTGGCCCGCGCGGTTGTCGTGTTTTCCAATGCCTTCGACGTGATCGCGGACCGCGGCTTTGTCGATGGGCTTGCCAATTTAACGGCCACCTGGACCTACTCGTTGGGGACCAGCCTGAGAACGGTGCAGACGGGCCGCATTCGCCAGTATGTGTTGTTCATCGTCGTGGGAGCGATCGCCATTTTCGTTTTGATCAGCTTTTTCTGGAGCCCGACGCTCCCCGCCAGCACGATTACTCGTTAACAAACTTTCCGGGACTTGCCAGTATGTCCGCCGCCGCCGTGCTTTTGACTTTGATCGTTTTTTTGCCCGCCCTCGGCGCGCTGGTCGTGGCCTTTATGCCCGGCGACAGCAAGGACTGGATTCGCCTCGTGACGCTGATCGTCACGATCGCCGTGATGGCCCTGGTGATCGGCGGCCTGCTTGTCCCGCCGGAATTTTCCGGCGGCTGGAACAAGGGGCTGGCCTTCGACACCAAGCAGGCCGACGTGCAGAACGTCGTCAACGTGCCGTGGATTCCATCCTTCAAAATCAACTACTTTCTGGCGCTCGACGGCATCAGCTTTCCGCTCGTCGTGCTGACCGCCTTCGTCTGCCTCCTGGCCATGGGGGCGAGCTGGTCGATCACCAAGCACGTCAAAGCCTACTGCATCCTGTTCCTTCTGCTCGAAACGGGCATGATCGGCGTGTTCGTGGCCCTCGACTTCTTCCTGTTCTATGTCTTCTGGGAAGTGATGCTGCTGCCGATGTATTTCCTGATCGGCGTGTGGGGCGGACCGCGCAAGGAATACGCGGCGATCAAGTTCTTCCTCTACACGCTCTTGGGCAGCGTGCTGATGCTGATCGCGATTCTGATGCTGTATTTCAACAGCGATCTGCGGGCGCTCACGGACGAACAGCTCGTCGCCTCGCATGTCGTCTCCGCCGCGACCGACCCGGCCCTCGCAACCATTAAGGGCAGCGAGCAAGCCGTCCATACGTTCAACATCCTGGCCATGCAGCAAATCGGCCAGACGACCACCCAGTTCAGCCAGTCGCTTCAGTGGTGGTGCTTCCTGCTGTTGTTCATCGGCTTTGCGATCAAGGTGCCCAGCATTCCGGTGCACACGTGGCTCCCCGACGCTCACGTCGAAGCCCCCACGCCGATCTCGATGATCCTGGCCGGCGTTTTGCTCAAGATGGGGGGCTACGGCATCATCCGCATTTGCTACCCGATCTGCCCGCACGGCGGTTACGACCTGATGTGGTGGGTCTGCGGCATCGGCGTCGCGAGCATGATCTACGGGGCCTTCGCCGCGCTGGCTCAGAAGGACTTCAAGCGCATGGTCGCTTACAGCTCAGTCAGTCACATGGGCTATGTCGTGCTCGGCTTGGGCGTTTGGTCGGCCCGCGACTACACCGGCTTCAATCCCTACTACTGGGACATGGGCGTCAAAGGAGCCATGTTCCAGATGATCGCCCACGGCATCAGCTCGTCCGGCATGTTCTTCCTGGTCGGCGTGGTTTATGACCGAGTGCACCATCGCAACTTGGACGAATTCGGTGGACTGTTCGGCAAGATGCCCTATTACACGGCCCTGGCGATGGGCATCTTCTTCGCGGCTCTGGGCTTGCCCGGCCTGTGCGGCTTTCCTGGCGAAGTCTTCGTCGTGCTGTCCGTGTGGAAGTTCAGCCCGCTTTTGGCGATCCTTTCCGCAGCGGTTGTGGTGCTGACCGCCGCCTACATCCTGTGGGCTATCCAGCGCGTTTATCTCGGCGCCGAATATAAGGGCCCTCACGAAGACCATCTCACGCCCAGCAACCTGCGCGAGAACGCGATCGGCACGGTGCTGTTGTTCTTCGCGATCTTGTTCGGCGTGTTCCCGAGCCTGGTACTGCAGTACATGGACAAGACCATCGACAAGCAAACCGAGCTGCTGGCCGACTGGACCGCCGTCGTGAAAGAGGCCCAGCCCGCATCGGGCGGTGCCGTCGGCAGCGCGCTCCCCGGCGCTAGCGCACCCGCAGGCAGCGCCCTCCGTGGCGC
>Ga0065705_10001820_pt1 | contig 33420 bp, 18 predicted proteins | sample SwibulcommuniRL2_FD_59092 | JGI IMG/M metagenome (GOLD analysis project Ga0065705, IMG submission 59092) | Bulk soil microbial communities from switchgrass field near Rose Lake, East Lansing, Michigan, USA - RL2 Bulk Soil v2 (version 2) | ecosystem: Environmental > Terrestrial > Soil >...
GGAGAAGAGAGTCCCTCTCTCGAACAACAAATTGCACTGGCGGCTGAAAGTGGCTTGCAGACCATCCGTTGCTACCACTATGGCTATGCTGAAAACGCAGCCTCCATGTTAAAAAAACACGGGCTGAGTCTGCTGGCCGGAATGCACGTTGATGGCGGGGCTTTAGTCGCAGACTGGCGCTCACAGGTGCATCTGGATGAACTCGAGGCTTATCAAGTGCTCGGCGTCCCGCTGGAGGCTATCTGTGTGGGCAACGAATTGCGCGAAGGCGGCGATGCTGCGGATAAGAAGCGCTTCACGGCACGCCTCTCCTTTGCCCTGGCTAACGTTCTGCATGACTACCGCCACTGGCTCGATGATCATGGATTCCAAACGCCTCTGACCTATGCCATGGAAGGGATAGTTTTCGACAAGCAAGGTCTTTTCTACGAATGGTTGTGGCCGTTGGTCGACGCCTGTGACATTGTCGGCGTGAACTTCTACCCCATGACCGCCGAAGGTTGGTTCACCTTCGGTGCTTTCGAGGAAAGCCGCCGCTTCCTGTGCGATAAACGTCAGCGGCACGACCGTTTGGTTGCTTTCGAGCATGGCCTGCGCACATTGCTTGGACAGTTGGAAGGCGTCCACAAATCACTCATCCTGACCGAGACCGGGTTCCCGTCCGCGATTGGTTATCACATGGAAGGGGAACGGTTGGTCGTCCCAGAGAACGATCCTGAACGCTATGCAGAGGCCATGCAGGAATTCCTCGCCATCATCAAACGCGCGGACACAGATTATGGGCATCCGATCAAGGCGCTTTATTTTTACGAATGGCGCGACAACCTCCACCACAATAAGATTTGGAATATCGAATCAAGCCCAATCCACGTCGCGTTTGGGTTATGTGACCGCTTTGGAACTCCAAAGTTCGATATTCGGAAGCTTCTCNCAGAGAACATTTCGTGATTGCTACCCAATCGAACAATAACCCGGAATTCAAACGAGCCCATNNAACGGTTTTTCAGCCGCGCACGGCACGCGGCTCCACGCNGATTTAAGCCTGCCTCCGATATCTCGGCCTTTACTACTCTTCCCGGATTTGATCTCACCAGGAACCTACTTGTTGGCCCATTGAATGGAGACATCACCAAACTATGAACCACACGACTAAAAAACTTCATTTTGGCGCGTCGTACTATCCCGAGCATTGGGACGAAGGGCGGTGGCCCAAGGATGTCCGACTGATGAAGGAAGCTGGATTCACCGCCGTCCGTATGGGCGAATTCGCCTGGAGCACCTTCGAGCCAAGGGAAGATGAATTCCACTTCGACTGGCTCGATCACGCCATCGCCTTGCTGGCGGAGAACGGAATTGCTACCGTTGTGGGGACGCCCACCGCGGGCCCACCGGCCTGGCTNACACAAAAGTATCCCAAGACCCTGGCAGTCAACGAAAACGGAGGTTCATANGAGCACGGGCAACGTTGTCATTACTGCGTCAACTCACCTGACTATCACGAACGCACTCGCAGCCTGGTTGAAAAAATGGCCCAACANTTTGGCAATAACCCCAACGTGATCGGCTGGCAATTTGATAATGAATTCAACACCGTCTGCTATTGTGATACCTGCCGCACCGCGTTCCAGAAATATTTGATGGAGAGATTTGGTGGCCTGGATGCGCTCAATAAGCACTGGACCACCGCCTACTGGAGCCAGACCTATTCTGACTGGGCACAAATTCCTATTCCCAAGTCTGGTCATAACCCCGGGCTGATGTTGGCATTTCAGCAGTTCATTACCCTATCTTATAAGAATTATCAAAAACTGCAATCTGACATCCTGCGCAAATACATCCAAGAAGGCGTTTGGACAACGCATAACTTTATGGGCTGGTTCCCAACCTATGACCACTATGAAATTAGCGCTGACCTGGATATGGTCTCCTGGGACTGGTATGTGGGAACCGGACATCATGATCATCTCGTCAGTGGCGCGACGCATGATCTCACGCGCGGTCTCAAACGCCGCAACTTCTGGTTGATCGAAACCCAACCAGGTAACGTAAATTGGTCGCACATTAACAACCAGGTCAACCAGGGTGAGGCGCGCGCCATGGCCTGGCATGCCATTGGCCATGGTGCAGATGCGATCCATTACTGGCAGTGGCGTTCTGCCTATAACGGACAGGAGCAATACCATGGCAGCCTCGTCGATCAATCTGGAGAGCCCCGCCCCTTTTATGCCGAAGCTGCCCAACTGGGTCACGAGATCGCCAAGGTCTCTGAGTTGTTAGCTGGCTCAGAAATCAAAGCCAAAGTGGCGATCCTGAACGATTACAACAGCCGTTGGTCTTTGAATTGGCAGCGCCAGCACAAGGACTTCGACTACGTCGAGCATTTACGGAATTATTATAGACCTCTGGCGGAGCGAAATATCCCGGTGGACATTATCTCTGCCGACGCGCCCCTGGATGGTTATCGCCTGGTGATTGCTCCCGCGTTGGTCATCCTGACCCCGGACCGCGTCCGTCATCTGACTGAATTTGTCGAACATGGCGGGAACCTGGTCCTGACCCTGCGCTCCGGAATGAAAGACCAGTTCAACTCCTTACTGCCCCAGCGGCAGCCCGGAGATTTGTCCGCGTTGACCAATGCCGAGGTGGAAGAATATTATCCACTGGAAACGCCCGTACCGGTGATAGGAAAATCCGTCAGCGGCGAATCCCGTTTGTGGGCGGAACGTCTGCGAGTCCTCGATACTACACAATTCACACAGGTTGTGGCGCGGTACGGGAAAGAAAATGGCTGGCTGGACGATCAGGTCGCGATTACGGTCAACCCCAAACGTAATAGCACGGCTTTTGTCTACTATGTGGGCGCCTATTTGGACGAGGCTGCACAATCCGCCCTGATGGATTTAATTCTGACAGCCAGCGATATTCAGGTACCGTGGCAAGTTCCTGAGGGGGTCGAAATCTGTCAGCGCGTTTCTCCNGCAAGGGATGGTGGAGAAAAAATTTACATCATCATCAACCATCACAANGAGCCCCAAAAGGTAGCTCTGCNGTGGAAAGCGCACGAACATCTCAGTGATACAACCTGTCAGGAAGAGTTGGCATTACCCTCATATGGTGTGGCGATTCTGACAAGGGACCTGGGGTGATCTCACAACTTATCCGCATTGGCGAATCGATAATTTTTGAGGACATGTACTATGCGATACCTGATTCCACTACCCGGCTTAATTAAGCCCGATGAGGGAACTTATACGCTCCCCTCCGACGCGGCCATCTTTGTTCGCCCGGATCAGGAGGAGATTCGCCGCGTTGGAGGATTTCTTGCCGATTGTCTTCGACCAGCGACCGGCTTTGAACTGCCCCTCTTGCCTGCTGACGCTCCTTCCACCGACGGGATCCTTTTGACAATCGAGGAAGAGCGAACGGACCTTGGGGAAGAAGGCTACGAATTGATCGTTGAACCAAATGGGATTCTCCTGCGCGCCCCATATCTGACTGGACTGTTTCACGGCGTCCAGACCATCCGGCAGCTCCTGCCTCCGGCAATCGAATCACATGCCAAGCAGTTGGGTGCCTGGCAAGTGGACTGTGTCACTATTCAGGATGTGCCCCGTTTTGGCTGGCGCGGCGTGATGCTCGATGTGGCGCGTCATTTCTTTCCGGTGACGGCCGTCAAGCGCCTGATCGACCAGATGGCCTATTACAAATTCAACATACTGCACATCCATCTGACCGATGATCAGGGCTGGCGGCTGATGATTCGCTCCTGGCCGCGCCTGGCCGAGTACGGTGGAACCACGGACTTTACAGGCGGTCGCGGAGGTTTCTATACCCAGGAGGAATATGGACAGATTGTCGAGTATGCCGCGGCTCGTTACATCGACGTCATCCCAGAAGTGGAGATGCCTGCGCATGTGAATAGCGCTCTGGCCTCTTATGCAGTTTTGAACGATCCCGAGATGGCATGTCCGCTCTACACCGGTTATGAAGGAGGTTCCAGTTCGCTGGCCATCCACAAAGAGGTCACGTACCAATTCCTGGAGGATACGCTGCGTGAGCTCGCTGAGCTGACGCCAGGCCCATATATTCACATTGGCGGCGACGAAGCGCATTCGACCGATGAAACTGATTACAAGATTTTTATTGATCGGGTCCAGAAGATTGTTCAAGGACTTGGGAAGAAATGCATCGGTTGGGAGGAGATTAGTCGAGCAGATCTGTTGCCCGACACCGTCGTCCAGCATTGGTGGCAGGCCCCGCTGGCGCAGGAGGCTGCCCGTCGAGGGCATAAGCTGATCCTTTCCCCTGCTTCCAGGGTCTACCTGGATATCAAGTACGATGCTTCTACCTCGCTTGGCCTGGATTGGACGAAGCAATATATCGAAGTACAAGATGCATACAACTGGGATCCAGCATCCATATTGGGAGACGTCACGGAAAAATCCATTCTTGGCGTGGAAGCAGAATTATGGACTGAAACAATAGTAACAGTGGATGATATAGATTACATGTTGTTCCCACGTTTGCCTGCCTGCGCCGAGATCGGTTGGACGCCGCAAGAGAAACGCCGCTGGGAGGATTACTGCCCGCGGCTGGCAAACCATGGGCAACGCCTGGCTGCGATGGGTATCAAATTCTATCGCTCACCGCAGGTATCGTGGGAATAGGACGATCGATTTCGGATATAACCAATAGGCAATCTTTATTCAGGACCAGACTGGCTCACAAGAATATCGATAAGGAGCATTAGTGCAAAAAATAACCGTTCATGCAGATCGGGGAAGAACTCGAATCAATAGGCACATCTATGGTCATTTCGCTGAGCACCTGGGCCGCTGCATCTATGATGGATTCTGGGTCGGGGAAGAAACATCGATCCACAACATACGTGGCATTCGCCGCGATGTTGTGGAGGCGCTGCGCGGACTCCGCATTCCCAATCTGCGCTGGCCCGGCGGCTGCTTCGCAGACGAATATCATTGGATGGATGGAATTGGTTCACGCACAAATCGTCCGGCAATGGTCAATACGCATTGGGGCGGCTTGACGGAAAACAATCATTTTGGCACTCATGAGTTCATGGATTTATGCGAGCAGCTTGAATGTGAACCCTATATTTGCGCGAACGTAGGCAGCGGCACGGTGCGTGAAATGCAGCAATGGATAGAATACCTCACTTGCACAGAAAAGAGCCCAATGTCCGATTTGCGCGCCGTGAATGGTCACCCAGATCCTTGGAAACTTACATTTTGGGGCGTCGGTAACGAAAGCTGGGGCTGTGGCGGAAGCATGCGGCCCAAATACTATGCCGATGAATATCGTCGCTATGCCACCTACTGTAGAAACTTCGCCGATAATCGGCTCTTTAAGATCGCATGCGGTCCAAACAGCGACGACTATCACTGGACAGAGACTCTCATGGCGCGTGTGCCCGCCTCGCAAATGCAGGGATTGTCGTTACATCACTATACTCTGGCTGGTTCATGGGAAGCGAAAGGTTCGGCAACAGAATTTACGGAAGAGGAATGGTTTCACTCTTTGCAACAAGCCTTATTTATGGATGAGCTCATCAAGAATCATTCCACTATCATGGACAGGTATGATCCGCAGAAGCAGATCGCACTGGTGGTGGATGAATGGGGTGCCTGGCATGATGTAGAACCGGGAACGAATCCGGGATTTCTACATCAGCAGAATACACTCCGCGACGCACTGGTCGCAGGCGTAACGCTCAATATTTTCAACAACCACTGTGACCGGCTGCGCATGGCTTGCATCGCGCAAACTGTGAACGTACTGCAAGCCATGATTCTGACCGAAGGTGAGCGCATGCTGCTTACTCCAAGCTATCATGTGTTTCAAATGTATCAAGTGCATCATGATGCACTTATGCTTCCCGTTGAAGTTGTGTGTGAACGTTATGAACAGAATCAAGAGTCTATTCCTTCGCTATCAGCATCTGCATCGAGATCGGAGGACGATAGGGTCCATCTCTCTATTTGCAACGTTCACCCCATTCGTGATGAGATCGTAGGAATCGAGGTGCGCGGGATGCTGCCCGAGACGATGCAAGGACAAATCCTTACCGCAAGCAATATCAATTCCCACAACACATTCGATAACAGAGAACAAGTCAAACCAGTCGAATTGACTTCTACCCGGTTTTCTGGGGAAGTCGCCCAATTAGAACTTCCTTGCAAGTCTGTCGCCGTTCTTGAAATTTCGCAGACAGCTTAACCACGTGATGATTTCAAACGAAATCTAGGCTGAGAACGACCCCAGGAGGCAATATGACTACTGATTCGCAAACAGAGTGGGAATCCCATCTTCAAATTTCCACTGAAAACGCGGAACGCTACCGCAAAGGACAGGCGCGACTGCGCTTTGTCGACGCTTCTGGCGATCCGGTCAAAGAGTTGGAAGTGCACGTAACGCAGAAGGCCCAGGATTTTCTTTTTGGTAACTTGATATTCGACCTGGTCTGGGGCGATCCGCCGTACAAAGCTGATGTGTTCAAACAGCGATTTCTTGAGCTTTTCAACCTGGCGATTTTTCCCTTCTATTGGCCTTACTATGAGCCTAAACCAGGCCAGACGCAGTGGCAGCGCCTGCTCCCCGTGCTGGAGTGGTGCCGCGCCCATGGGGTGACGGCGAAGGGGCATCCACTGGTCTGGCCATATAAGGACGGGATACCAGAATGGCTGTACGAGATGCCTGAGGGAACCATCGAGCCGCTGATTCGGGCGCGAGTCACCGATCTTGTGAAGGGTTTTGCGAACGATATCCAGATTTGGGATGTCACCAATGAGGCAGTGAATCACATCTCATGGGCTGAGGGCACGAATCCCGTTTTCGAAAGGCGCTACCATGAAGTAGACCTGTGGCGCGGCATCGAGGTGAGCGGCGCGTTCAAGCGAGAGATTCCCATTCCCGACGCGGCCGATTGGGTGGAGGACAGCTTCCGCTGGGCATACGCGGCCAATCCGAAGGCCACGCTGATCGTCAACGACTACAACCAGGAATACGATCTCCACGTCCGTCAGCGCTTCTATGACTTGATTCTTGAGCTAAAAAAACGAGAAGTTCCAGTTTCCGGCTTGGGTCTGCAAGTGCATCCACTCAATCACTGGCTGTGGCCGCATGAAATGTGGGATACCTTGGAGATGTATCAGGAGTTGGATATTGCGGTTCACATCACCGAATTACACCAGCCATCGTGGGAGCAGGAGATCGAGGGCGGCTTCCGCGAAGGGATGTGGTCACCGCAGGCGCAGGCCGATTTCCTGGAGCAAATGTACCGGCAATGCTTCGGTCATCCGGCGGTGGTCTCGATCAATTATTGGGGACTCTCTGACCGTCAGAGCTGGATCAAAGAAGGTGGCTTGATCGATGAAGAGTACCGTCCCAAACCGGTCTTCGAGCGGCTCAAGGGACTCATCAAGGGCGAATGGCTGACCCAGCCCTTCACCGCCTGCACGGATGAAAATGGCGAGATCACCTTCCGAGGCTTTTACGGAAATTACGAATTTGTGATTCCAAGAACCGCGCGGCAACATCAAACATTCAAATTTCATCTGGCAGCAGACAGGGAAAATACTGGACAGTTCATCGTATAACGAATTGGAACCAGCCTGCAGCGTGCACACGAACGGCTTGAAAGGATGTATGCCCATGTATATCGTCAGTCTGAGTTTCGACGATGGTTTTGAGAAATCCAACCTCCAGATCGCCGACATCTATGAGAAGTTTGGTCTTTCCGCTTGCTTCAACGTATTAGCTCGAGAGGAAGTGGAGGGCGAAAAAGTTGACGACCCATACCACAACTGGCCCAAGGGCGATTTCAAATTATGGAACGAACTTCAGGCACGCGGGCACGAGATCATGCCGCACGGGTTGATCCATCACAATCTGGCGAATATGTCGCTGGCGGATGCCCAACGTTCCATCACCCGCTGCCTCGAAATATTTGCACAGGAATTGGAAAACTTCCAAGCCCACGAAGCGGTTTACAACTTTGCTTACAACGCCTCGACGCCCGAGCTCGAAGCCTGGCTGCCCAGCGTGGTCAAAGGCTTTCGTACGGGTGGCGATGGCATCAACCTGTTGCCCCATCGCGGCCAAGTCAGGTTGACCACATCTGCACACGGCCCCGAAAATTGTGAGTGGCACCTCGATGAACAGATCAACAGGCTATTGGCACGGTCCTCGGGCTGGTTGATCTACAACGTGCACGGGCTCGATGATGAAGGCTGGGGACCGATTCGGGCAGAGTATCTGGAAAGTCTGCTCGAGAGATTCTCTGGTAGCCAGGGTGTTACCATCCTGCCAGTCGGGAGAGCTTTATCCATGTTATCCATGTAGGAATTATGAGTGAATTGAAAATCAAAACCTGGTCGATGCCAGCAGCAGACCTCGGTTCAGAAAGTCCTTTTCCACCTCTTTCGAGCAATCAGGAATTGCATATTGCCCAAAGAGTTGATCCGGGGGTGCCAGGCGAGATTCGCCAAAACATGATGTACGGTCACCTGCCGAACATCCTGCCCTATGCCATGCAGGATGGTTATAACCGGGAACGAAAGCGACGTGATTTCCGCGTGGCAGTCTTGGAAAATAATGTCTTGAAAGCAACCTTCTTACTGGAGTTCGGCGGACGGCTATGGTCGCTTTACCACATACCGTCCCAACGGGAATTGCTCTTTGTCAACCCGGTTTTTCAACCTGCCAATCTTGCGTTGAGGAACGCCTGGTTCAGCGGCGGAGTCGAATGGAACATTGGCACGATTGGGCATAGCCCCTTTACTTGCGCGCCATTATTTGCCGCCCGCGGGGATGGTCCGGATGGAACAACGGCTCTACGCATGTATGAGTGGCAACGTATTCGCCAAGTCACATACCAGATCGATGCCTGGCTCCCCGACGATTCCCCCGTCTTGTTTGTGCGGGTCTGTATTCGGAATCCACATGCGCGGGAAATTCCCATGTACTGGTGGTCAAATATAGCTATGCCAGAAACGCCCGAGACGCGTGTCATTGTCCCGTCCGAATCAGCGTATCGTTATACATACGATCATCTGAATAAGATCCCGGTTCCGACACATGCTGGGCTGGATTATACGTATGCCACCAGGAACGCGCGCGCCGCGGACTTCTTTTTTCATATTCTCGATGATGCTTGGCCCTGGATTGCCGCGCTGGATGGCAACGGTATCGGATTCGTGCAGGTCTCCACCCAGCGCTTGAAGGGACGGAAATTATTTGTCTGGGGTATGGGGCGCGGCGGGCGAAAATGGCAGGAGTTTCTATCGGTACCGGGGCAGTCCTATCTTGAAATTCAAGCAGGGTTGGCGCGCCCACAATTGGAGCATGTTCCCATGCCGGCGGACACTGAATGGGAATGGCTTGAAGCGTATGGCCTGCTCGAAGCCAGGGCGAGCCTCGCGCTGGGGCAAATTGATCAGGCTGGGGAAATCATCGATACCCTGCCTGTCATCGAAGATATTCGTGAGGGCGAGTTGTCCCTTTCTCAATTGTGGCTGGAATACAATGTGCAGCGCTTGAGCAGACAGGAAAACTTTCCCATAACACATGATTTGATATCACGGGCGCGCCATCAATTTCCGTTGCCGGCCAGCCTGGATTTTCGCATGACGGATGACGATTTACTTTAGGAGCTACGTATCATGAAAAAACAAAATCTCTGTCGCAACTGGCAATTTCATCTCAACGACGTGGAAGAACTGCGTGCGGCGAAGCCCGATTATTCCACGTGGCGTCTGTTGGATCTGCCCCACGATTGGAGCATCGAACTCCCCCGCGACGCGAAAAACATCAGCAGCGATGCAGGTGCCTGGTTCCCGATGGGCGTAGGCTGGTACGAGAAATCTCTCACACTGAATCCCGAATGGCGCGGCAAAAAGATATTCATCGAGTTCGAGGGGGTTTACATGAATGCCATGGTCTGGCTCAATCATCATTGCCTTGGACGCCACCCATACGGCTATACCAGTTTTCAACTTGACCTGACTCCGTATCTCGATTGGGAAGGCGAGAATTCGCTCAGAGTGTTTGTAGATAACAGCCACCAGCTCAACAGCCGCTGGTATTCTGGCTCGGGCATCTACCGTCCCGTCTGGTTGATCGTCGCGGACCCGGTGCATGTCGCGCACTGGGGCGTGAGCGTGACGCCGCCGCAGGTTTCAGCAGAGTCTGCCACGGTGCAGATCGAGACTTTAGTAGAGAATGAATCGGACACAGAAAAAACGGTCAGCGTCCGCTCCCGCATCGTCGCGTGGGACGGTTCAACGGTCGCAACGCTGGAGGGAGAAACAAGCATTGGAAACGGGAGCAAGTACAAGTTCGAGCAACAAGCGGTGATTTCCCATCCCCGCTTGTGGTCGCCTGATTCCCCGAATCTCTACCAACTCGAAACTGATCTCCTCCTCGATGAAAAAATCGTCGACACCGAGAGCACCACGTTTGGAGTCCGCATCCTGGAATTCAGCGCGGAGAAAGGGTTCCTGCTCAATGGCGTACCGACTCTGTTGAAGGGTGGCTGTGTGCATCACGATAATGGGATTTTAGGAGCGGCTTCGTACGCGCGCTCGGAGGCCCGCAAAGTTGAGCTGCTCAAGGCCAGCGGGTTCAATGCAATTCGCTGCGCGCACAACCCGCCCGCGCCCGCGTTCCTGGATGCTTGTGACCGGCTGGGAATGTTTGTCATCAACGAAGCATTCGATTGTTGGCGTGACGGAAAAAATATTGGCGATTATCACATTGTGTTCGATGACTGGTGGCAGCGCGACCTGGATGCGATGTTGTACCGTGACCGCAATCATCCCAGCATCATCATTTGGAGTATCGGAAATGAAGTAAAGGAGCGCGACGGTTACGGCGACGGCTATGAGATATCGCGCAGGCTGGCGGAGTACGTGCGGTCAGTTGATCCCACACGCCCGGTGACGGCGGCCATTTGCGACAGCTGGCATGGCGAAGCATGGGAGACCATGGACCCGTCTTTCGCCACACTGGATATCGGTGGCTATAACTATCAATGGAAACAGTACCGCCCTGATCACATGCGCCTGCCCGGGCGCATCATGCTGGGCACCGAGTCGTTTCCGCTGGAGGCTTTCGAGAACTGGCAGGCAGTCGAGGAACTACCGGCATTGATCGGCGATTTCGTGTGGACCTCGCAGGATTATCTGGGCGAGTCGGGCATTGGGCGCGTGCATTTCGACGGTGAGAAATTCCCTTTCTTAGGGGGGTATCCGTGGCATCATGCCAACTGCGGCGACCTTGATTTGTGCGGATTCAAACGCCCGCAATCGTATTATCGAGATATGATCTGGCACACCGATCCGCGCGTGTACATTGCCGTCCACCCTAACTATGCCAAGGATAAAATGCCAGCAGTCACATTATGGGGCTGGCACGATGTGCGTGAGAGTTGGAACTGGCCGGGACAGGAGGAACAAGTTTTCAAAGTGGAGGTGTACTCCAATTGTGAGGAGGTCGAATTGTTTTTGGATGACCGATCCTTAGGCTGCAAACCTTGCTCCCGAACAGAACGCTTCAAAGTGGACTTTGAGCTGCCCTACCAACCCGGGACCTTGCGCGCCGCTGGATACGTTTCCGGTAAGCGCGTTGCCGAGCAGATTCTTGCTACAACTAGTCAACCTGCCCACATTCGCCTAACCCCTGACCGCGCGACCATCAAGGCTGGTGGATTCGACTTGTGCTATATCACGGTCGAAGTCCTGGATGAAGCGGGGCGATTGCACCCCAACAGTGACAATAACATCTACTTCACTGTAAAGGGCGCAGGGAAAATCTTGGCAGTCGGCAATAGCAATCCATCGAGTGAAGAATTGTATGTTGGCAGCCAGCGCAAAGTCTATCGCGGGCGCGCGTTGGTGGTGGTCAAGTCTACCGATGAAGAGGGCGACATCCGGCTGACCGCCCAGGCCGATGGATTGGATGGTGCGGAAGTCATTATCAAAACGGAGAAAGGAGCATGAACAAACCTCCCGTGCGCGTCGCCATTGTTGGTACCGCCAAACGCTCCGATTATTTGTACGGGCCGCTCATCAAGGCCATGCCAGATGAAGTTGAACTGGTTTCGGCGTGGGGTCGCCATGTTGATTTAGTTGAGCGCATCGGCACGAGTCTCGGAGTGCCAGCCTATACTGACATGGACAAGCTCATGCGTGAGACCGCGCCCGAAATTGGCATTGTGAGCGTCAACTATCACGCCAATGGTGAAGTCGGGCTGATGGCAGTACAGGCGGGGCTGCACGTGCTGCTGGAGACTCCCATTGCGCACAAACTCAGCCAGGCGGATGCCATCATCGCGGTGGCACAGGAGCGCGGTTTGAAAATCGAAATCGCTGAGCAGTTCCATCGCCGCCCACTGGAGCAGATCAAACTTAAACTGATCGCGTCCGGGTTGTTTGGCCGCGTCCACACCTCGTTCAATGACTTCGCCGGGCATGGTTATCATGGCGTTAGCGTGCTGCGCTCCTATCTGGGGTTCGATGCCAAGCCTCTCCAGGTGAGCGGTACAGTGCGGCAATACGATTTAGCGCCGCACTGGGCGCGACTGTCTGATACACACGGGGCGCGCACGGAAACCCAGGAGCATGGCGTCATTGAATTTGAGAGTGGTCAAGTTGGCATTTTCCACTGGACAGATGTTGCTTATGACTCAGCCCTGCGCTGGTGGCGTAGCAGCCGCTTCCTGGCGGAGAAAGGAATGGGCATCACTGTTGGTGTGGGATTGGAGGTCGATGAGCGCCTCTCGTTGATTAGTCCAGGCGGAGAAGCGCCACGATTCATCACTGTTGAGCGTCGCTGGGAACGCATAGATGGTGGCGCATTGGTGGCAATGGTAGCTCATACCGGCGATTCCGATCAGCCGATCGTGCAATGGGATAATCCCTTCCGCCCGGCAGTACAGGGACACGGCATGCAATGGCACGATGACGAAATCGGTGTGGCTGGTTGCCTGCTTTCGCTGGTCGAGGCGGTCCGCAATGGAACTGAGCCAACCTACGGGTCACACCAAGGACGGTTGGATCAGGAACTGATTCTCGCTTTACGCATGTCGGCGCAGGCTGGAGGTCAACCGATCAAGCTGCCGCTTGACCCGAATGCGCAGACGATATAGATGTTGACGTATTTCATTGCGAGGAGCGTTCTCCAGCGCAGAAGCCGCGCAGCGTCCTGTTTAGTCGGAGATTGCTTCGGGCGGACAATCCCGCCCTCGCAATGACATTGTTTACCAGGGATATTCCTTCCCATCCCACGTAAAAAACTTGCCGTTATCGTCAGGCATTAGACTAGCGATCACCTTCAAAATGCCCTCCGCAGATTCGGTCACGGACAGGTCCGCATCGGAACCGCCCATGTCAGTGCGCACCCAGCCGGGGTGCAGCGCAATGGTGAGGATGCCGGCTGTATCCGGATCCCAGGCCATGGAGCGGCTGAACATATTCATGGCGGCCTTGCTGCCAAAATAATAGTAGCCACGGAAACGATTCATCGTCGAAATCGAACCAGCTTCAGAGGTGATATTGATGATTTTGGGATTCGTTCCTGCCTTCAACAGGTCGAGAAATTTCTGAGCCACTAAAACCTGACCAACGGCATTCACAGTCCATTGTTGAGCAGCCCTCTCGGCATCGAAGGTTCGGAGCGTTTCTCCTTCGGCATTGACCGCCGCGTTGTTGATGAGCACATCCAGAGCATCGACTTCGTTCCGGACTCGCTGAACGCACTGATTAAGACTTGCCGTATCCATGATCTCCAATGGCATGATGTAGATTTGTCCGCGATAACGGGCGGATAGATCTTTCAGCCCAGTATCATGCTGAGAGGAACGGCAGCCCGCAAAGACCCGGTCGCCGCGCGCTGCGCACAAACGAACAAGTTCGAGTCCAAGGCCTCGATTCGCACCGGTGATAAGGATTCTGTTCATGGTCATGGCTCCTGTGGGATGGTGGTCACCAATTGTATTTTGATGATTATAAGACCGCACTGCATGCTTTCCTCCATTTCATCGTTCCCATTACACGTTCTCGGGTAAACAGGTAGATTTCAAGTCTTGATTCCAGCTTGCACAGCAATTCGAAAAGTTTCCTTGTCGATATGACAAGCAGTAAAATGAGGAGGATCAGGAGAAATGCTATGAAAATCACAGGCGTCAAAACTTTGTTTGCGGATGGGGGCCATCGTGTCTTTGTTTTCGTCAAAGTCGAAACCGATCAACCGGGTCTGGTCGGCTGGGGTGAAGCCTCACTGGAGGCCAAGCCACGCGCCGTGGCTGGCTGTGTTGCTGATATGGAGCCTATGATCCTCGGCGAAGATCCCTGTCGTATTGAATATATCTGGCAGATTTTGTACCGGGGCGCTTTTTGGCGGCAAGGCGTGATCGGGATGTCCGCAATTTCTGGAATTGATCAAGCCCTCTGGGACATCAAGGGCAAAGACCTGGGAAAACCAGTATACGATTTGCTTGGCGGGCCAGTACGGGACAAGGTGCGCATGTACACTCACTTCGGCGGAGACACGCCAGAGGCGGCCGTCAGGAACGCCATGAATAAGGTGGAAAAAGGCTGGACCGCGATCAAGACCGTCCCGATGCCGCCCACCAATCTCCTGGAAGGTCCCAGGGTTGTCAAGCAAGCTGCAGAAAAATTGAAAGCCGTGCGTGAGGCGGTCGGTGATGAGATTGACATCCTGCTCGATTTTCATGGGCGAGTTACCCCTCAAATGGCTATCCAATTTGCCAAAGCGTTTGAACCGTATGCGCCACTGTTCATCGAAGAGCCGGTGCAAGCTGAGGTGCCCGACTCCATGGCACAGGTGAAATGCGCCACCCGTATCCCCATCGCCACGGGTGAACGTCTGTTTTCTCGGTGGGACTTTCGGCGGATTTTGGAAACCGAAGCGGCTAGTCTTTTGCAGCCAGATCCTTGCCATGCTGGCGGCATTAGCGAGGTGCGAAAAATCGGGACGATGGCAGAAGCTTATTATGCGGGTCTGGCGCCTCACAACCCATTGGGGCCAGTCTCGACCGCGGCCTGCATTCAGATTGATTTTGCGGCCCCCAATTTCGTCATTCAGGAAGTCGTTGATCCTGAGAGCATTTCCGAAGTCATGACCTTCGTCAAAGAACCGCTACCCATTGTAGATGGTTACATTCTCCCACCCACAAAACCTGGGATTGGTGTCGAAGTGGACGAAGCCGCGATTGCCAAACACCAACCGGATTTCTCAACCGACAAGGTGCGCCAGCAGATCGCATGGTTTCGCGAATTCCACCCCGATGGCGGAATCGCAGATGGGTGACAAGAGATGACTCCTTCTTTGAGATTAGTACAATTTCTTGATGAAGATGGCAACCGTCGAGTAGCTAGGGTCGATGCAAGTGGCAGCCAGTTACAAGTCTTGGCCGATACTACACGGATTTACGATTTGGCCCTCGAGGCTGGCCGCACAGACGCAACCCTGGAAGCGATCGTGACCTCCCGCTTGGGCGATGAATGGGTTGATTATGATTCTCTCATCGCGACTCGACGCCTGTTACAACCCCTCGATCACCCGGATCCAGCTCATTGTCTGGTTTCTGGCACCGGCCTCACCCATCGGGGAAGTGCCCAGGCTCGTGACACTATGCACACCAAACCTGACACAGATGCCCCTTTGACCGATTCGATGCGCATGTTTCAATGGGGCTTGGAAGGAGGGAAGCCTCCAGAGGGTCAAATCAGTGTGCAGCCGGAATGGTTTTACAAGGGTAATGGGTACAACGTGGTAGCGCCGGAGCAGCCCCTAGTCAGTCCAGGCTTTGCGCTAGATGGTGGGGAAGAGGCTGAGCTCGTGGGACTGTACGTGATTTCCGAATTGGGTGAAATCCTGCGAGTCGGGTTTTCTCTGGGAAATGAATTTTCCGATCATGTTATGGAAGCCAAAAATTACCTCTATCTGGCGCACTCCAAATTGCGTGCCTGCTCTTTCGGGCCGGAGATCATCATCGGACCACCTCCTGCGGAAGTATCCGGCAAGGTACGCATCGAGCGGAACGGCCAAACATTATGGGAAGCTCCTTTCCACACTGGTGAGGTACGGATGTCGTATACGATCAGCAATCTCGAGCATCACCATTTCAAATACGATCTGTTCAGAAAACCCGGTGATGTGCACTGCCATTTCTTTGGTACGGCCATGTTGAGCCGCAACGCGGGAGTCGTTACCCAACCAGGTGATCGCTTTGAAATTTCCGCCCCAGGATTTGGTCGTCCATTGCGGAATATGCTGGAGCAGGCTTCAGATGATTACAAGGTCTTCAAAGTAAAGTCACTCTAAGATGAACAAAGAGTATTGCCGAATCGATTAGGAAGCGTATTCTCGCTGATCGGAACTGATTGTATACTTCGGGCATTTGCATTCTCGCCATAAAATCACTAAGCCTTCTTGATTCCCGCCTGCTGCCTCACCGGGCTGAAATGACAAGGCTGCCCTGATAAATCCGGGCAGTAGTCCCCTCGCGAGTGACTACTGCCCGGATTTCGAGGCAACCCGGTTGTTCAAGGAACATAGTAGTAACCAGAGAATACATGGTCGGTGGCGTTGTTTCTCCGGAAAGCAAACCGCTTGCAACATCGGTGGGGAGAAGTTCCATGGATTTGTTGGACAGCGGGACAATATGCTTGGTGTCTGCGTACTGGCCAATCACTTCAAGGTGCATCGGCGCCTGCTGGGTGAGATTCTCAACGTCGAGCAGGATCCATTGCACTGGGAAGTCCACACCTGCTCCCCAGGGTTGACCGCCATCGACGATCCAGAGCTCCTCCGAAAGTGGACGCGCCAGCCCGACTCCTGAAAATTTTGCCTGAGGCTGTGCCTCGTTCGGGCAGATAGCTGCCGCAGCAGTTGCTGGACTTTCTGCTGGATCAGCCTGACGGTAAGCTGGCGCTCCCATTAGCGCCTCGATTGACAGAGCCAATTGTGAGGCAGAGGCGAATCCATCCCAACGCTGCTGAATGATCCCATCGGCACCAATCAAGAATGTGGCTGGTGTTGACTTGACCGAATATGATCTTGCGACCGAGCCGTCCGAATCATTGAGGACAGGGATGTTCTCCAATTGCCAGTCGTAAGTGAAATTGATCAATTGATCTTGGGATGGCTGTTTGCCCGTTGTCATGCGGGCCGCATCAACGATCAATACGACCAGCCCCTGCAGCCCGTATTGCTCCTGCATACTTTTGAGAAAGACGATCTGTGCACGTGATGGATCAGCCGTAGCTGAAGTAGCTTCGGCCTGGGTGTTGATAAAAGATAGCAGGATTACCTGTCCCGAGAAGTCGGCTAGTTGAAATGAGCCACCGCGCACTCGCGGCAGGGAAAAATCGGGGGCAGTGGCACCCGGCTCAAGGGTCATGGAAGAACCACAGCCCCACGCAGTCAAAATGATGAGTGATAACAATACCCTGTGTGCAAGACTCACAAATCCACTTGTTTGCATAACGATAATTGTACCGTCATTAACTAGCCGATAGGGACATGCGCCGGCGCATGCCCCTATCGGCTATTGGGTTTGCGGGATGGCTAGGGAGAGAGCTCGAATTCGTCTAGATAGTTGCCCTCTCATGGTATGTTTCAGAGGGGGAATGCATTTGCACGTAACGCGCCGCAACGGGGCTGAAGCTAAAAGGCGCTAAGGATGCTCATGAGCGCCGATGTCGAAAGCGCCAACCGGGATGGGATTTCCGAAGAAGTCACGCGTGCCTGGGGTACAGCCAGTAACGCCGGTACATGGATTGATCCCGGCATTGATCGCTGGGGAGCCCGTTTGAAGTGTCCATTGCGTGGTCGGCTTGCCAGTGCCATGATAACCCAGACTATTGACCAGTGGATTCTGGTTGTAAATCCCATGCGGCTCCGGCGAAGGATCCGCCGCGAGGGTGCCCAGCGTGTAGAACCAGAGGTTGTAATCGCGTATCCAGGGGAAGAGCGAGAGTCCCGGCCCATACGGGTTTTGGACGGTCGAAACGATCAGGTTATTGCGGAATGTCATTGGTTGAGTCCCGGACCTGGCTGTTCCACCTGAGCACCAGTCCACCGCCACAGTCGATGTTAGATACAGAGTGTTGTTATAAATTTGAAGGCCATCCAGACTCCCCCGATTCCAGGTGCACACGTAGATTTCCCCACGCCCTTCTTTAGGACTGCCATCCACCAGTGTGGCCTGGGTACCATTGGAGGCACAAATATTGTAGCGAAAGATCGAGTTGACCGTGGGTTGTCCCTCTGCGCCAAAGATGCCGACGCAGTAGGCCGAGTTATCATGAGCGTAGTTGTATTGGTAATTGCCGTTGCTGCTGTAATAGTCCAGATCGAAAGCGCCGCCATCTGCCCCTGGCGAGTGATTATCATAGGCCTCATTGAATTGGGCAGTCACGCTGTCTGCTGACCAATACCAAAGTGCGACCGGTGTGCCGATCGTCCCTCCAGACGGATTGGCCGGGTTCGGAGGCTCCATGCCCGAGCGATACACCAGGTTGTTTTCCATCAGCACGTTGTCGCTGAGGTAGACGGCGAAGCCATCGCCATAGGTGTCATGCACTGTCGAGTTGCGAATGGTGAAGTTTTTGCTGCGGCGGGTCCGATCCAGCGCATGGTTCTTCCAATTGGTATCACCTTCAAGCTGCATGCCCCAGACAAAGATACCTCCCCAAAGCGTCGTGTCGTAGGCGTTCACGTTATCAATCAGGGCGGTATCGAAATGGCTGAGCCGCACCCAGGTCCATTGCAACCCGCCATCGGTATCGTTCTGAGGCAGGTTCACCACACCGGGGGCAATGACCACCAGGCCAGTCCATTTTCTTGCGCGAGGCTCGTAGGAACCACCGGTGACGTGATGCACAACCAGGTTCTGAAGGATCAGCCCGGTGGAGACGCCATCCACATTGGTCGTTGCGAGAATGCCCCATGTCCGGCCGTTGATGACCTCCAGGTCCTGCATCGTGACATAGGAAGGATTCATCAGCTCGACCGCGGCCTGTGAAAAGTTTCCATCCAGGATTGGCAACGCGCCGGTTCCATAGGCGCCAATCGTGATGCGATTAGAGCTCGAACCAGCTGATGAGAAGTAGAAGAAACCGGTGCAGGTGGTGCCGCGCTTGAAGAGCAGACTGTCACCGGGCGCAAAGGTACGTCCATTGACGGTCGTGAGGTTATTCCAGGGGCTGGCCTGCGTCCCGTTGCCGTTGGTGACGGCCGAGCAGTCCACATAATAGCTGGCGGGTGGAGCCGCGGTCGGCGTGGGTGGTACTGGCGTTTTTGTAGGTTTTGGGGCTGCGTTGGCCGGGACAACACTCAAGCTTGCCATCATGACACTAACCAGAAGGACAAACGTGAGCACTACTGAAAGTAGGCTGGCGTGATTCAGATTGTTTTTCATGATGCGATTCCTTTCTTTTATTAGAAGTCATTCCAAAGGATCATGTCACTCTCCCGAAGGGACACCGCTTCGGGACGGTGTGAGGGAGCTGTTGTTGCGACCGAAGCGTCTCTTCCTGGGTGTGGTAGAGACGCTTCGCTACGCTCAGGGTGACATCATTGAGATAAGCTCTAGTATCGAATGAGGATGGCACTGGTGCCCGGGATAGTGAACGTGATATGGCCATTGTTGAGCACCGGGTTGCCAACGATCACATCCAGATGCGTGGCATCGTACTGCCACATCGTCCCGGTGCCACTGGTGATCAACGCCGAAAGGTTGGCGTCCACTGTGTAGGATGACTTGGAGCTGTTGGTCACCAATAGGTAGGTATTGCCGCCACTATCCCTGGTGGTAATCGCCAGGAGATTGCTGTTGTTGGCGGTACTTTGGTACGTGGTCTTGCAGGCGTTCAGGGCACGCGTGCCAATTCGCAGTGCATAGAAACTGATTCGTTTGGCACCGTTGACATCCACCAGGCCCTCAAAATTCTGGAATCCGCCATTGAACCCATCCCAGTCATAGAACGTGAACATGTGGCTGCCATAGATGTAATCATTGCCCGGGCGCGAACCGCGGATCAGATTATTAAGAATGGTCTTGAGTCCCGTTCCAACATTGGTATATCCACCACGGTACGTTGCCCACTCGCTCATCCACAACGGATAGGAACCGTGACCGCTGGCATTCATCCAGCCGTGCACCTGCTGGGTATAGCCAGTGATATCGGAGTTGTAGTTGTGGATATCGACACTGTCGAAGTAGGTAGGAATTTGCTGCAAGGAATCGTTGACCCAACTGCTGCCACCAGTGGTCACCGGCGCATAGATATGATAGCTGCGGCCCGGAAGATATGTGGTGTATACGTAGTTGATCGCGTCTTTCGTCTGCCGAACCAACTCGAAGTAATCGGCTTCGGTGCCACCCCAGCCCTGACCCTGGTTGTTTGGCTCATTGTGGACCTCGAAGTCATCTACGCGGTAATCATTGCGGACATTCAGCCAGTAGACCGTCGCGAAGACGTGCTCCCACCACTCATTCCAGCCGGCAGTCGTGTTCGGCGGGTTAAGCTGCGCGGCCCATGCCGGGTTATCGTTATTATCCACATTGCGGATGGTGAGGATGGGACGAATTCCAGCATCTTTCAGTGCCTGGAATATGGTCCGGGCATTACCCTGCCAGGTTGTTCCCGGTGTGCCAGACCACCAGTAGTCGCTGTTGTCTGGTGGGGTGGTCATCACAGTATCCCACCAGGCCCAATTGATGGCATTCGGGTTGGCTTTAATCTCTGCAATGCTGGGTGAACCGAACACACCATCGTCATCTTGCGCCTCCCAGCGTGACATGCCGCCATAGATGCGGTAGGTGTTCATCCCCGCGTCCTGCAGATCAGCGATATTGAAACGAACATTGCCTTCCGTGGCCCCGATATAACAGGTGCTCGTTCCCCAGGGTGTTCCAGAAACGGTTATGGTAGCCGACGCCGCCTGTACGGGTGTCGCGGGCATCAAGAGTACGGTAACGAGAAATAGCGTCAGCGCCGTCGATAGAATACGCTTCGTCTTGGACATTTGAACTACTCTCCTTTCGAATGTATGTTTTAATCCTGATGAACAGCCAGGTTGAGTGAGGTGGTCGGGGTGTATTTCTTGCAGGCTGCCTGCTTGCCGCTCTCGATATAGAGGTTTCTGTGGCCCACTCTTGGAATCGAGAAACGGAGAAGCTATCTCCTGATAACAAATTACTCCTTTTTATCCAGGAAATCATGCCCTAAAGGATTCAATTCGTTCTCTTCTGGATACAAAACGCTCCTGCAGAAAGAATTTTCTGCGGGAGAGTAACGTAGGCGGGCTCACGAAGTTCTGGACGTGATTATTTTCTGTTTCCGGTCTGAATCGAGAAATCATCGAACGGCGCGACCGAATCGGCGTGGGTGATGAGACCAAACTGTCCCGCGCGGATAAACGTTCTGTCTGTGGTTTTAATCTTCTTTTAAACCGCTTGACAAACGGAACTCCGGGAGTCGGTGTCCCGACTCCCGGAGCAGAGGCAAGCATTTGGATGATGGCGTACCGATGAATGGGCCTACTGTAAAACGAATGTTGTGGAACTCTTGACATTGGCGCCAGGGTTATAAGTGGCACCTGTCTTGGTTACGTTTGTGATGTTGATAGTGTATGTGCCCAATGGAGTGTTGTTCACCGTTCCAATACTAGTTAGTGCCCAACCATCCGCGCCTGTTGTCGCTGTTTTGGTGCTCCACTGGCTGCCATCGGGTCGGTAGAGGACGAACGTCACGGCAGCTCCACTGACTGGGTTGCCAGATTGATCAACGATCTTGGCTCGCCAGTATATCGTATCCCTATGGATGAAGATGCTCTGTGGATTGCCATTGACATCCGTGGTATAGATGTCGAAGACATGCATCACGATAGAGCCGCTTGGAGTAGCTGTTGCAGTCGGCGGAACCGGTGTGTTTGTAGGACCGGTTGGTGTATTGGTCGGCGTGTTGGTGGGACCGACGCCACCTGTAGATTCTGCTGCACCGATGTCATAGGTACCCGCTTGCGGGATAGAAACACCAAAGTAGTCGCGCGTCCCCATGCCCCGTAATGCCTGACTCACAACCTGTGCCTGGTTAATCGCAGGTGAGGAGGATTGCAATTTATAGGCATTGGGACCACTGCCCAATGGGCCCATGACCAGCGGATTGGTGTTGAGGCCCTGCGCATCATAGCCCTGGGCTTGCCAGGCAGACCATGTGGTGATCACGCTACCCCAATCGAATCGGACACCACCTTCCACGCGATACCAAATGTTGCGGTTGAACGTAAAGGTACCTCTGGCATCTCCCCAGGCATTATTGCTCACGGCACTAGGATTTACGGTACCGTTGCTGATGAAGATGTTATTGTAGATATATGCCGTCGGCGTGCCAGATTTACCCCAAACGCTGGAACAGATCGCCCCACCTTCCGCCTGGAACATCGGTGAGCCTGCCAGCCGATTGGGCTCGTAGTAAATCGTATTGTTGTAGATTACGGCCGGCTGCACGCCGCCGAAGATCGTGATGGGGCAAGCCAGTTTCTTCGAATCTCGTTCGCTGATGTTGTAGCGCATCTGGATGTTGTGGCTCACACCGCGCGAGTAACCGTAGCCAATCGGCCAGGTCATGATCAGGAATCCTTCGCCCTCGTTGTCATGCGACCAGTTGTACTGCATCATGCAGTCCTCAGAACCCAGGTCGCAGTCGAAGCCGCCGCCATCGCGCGCCTGTCCAGTGTTATCCGGGGTCATGTTGTGATGTGAGTTATTAAACTGGATGGTTGTGTCATGCGAGTCCCAGGTCCATAGACCCAGGCGGGCATCACGCAATTGACCGTTGTAAGAAGCCTCGTTACCGTCGATCAAGATATGATCTGCTGGCCCAATCACGACGCCATCGCCGCCATTGTGATGGAAGTATGAGCTGAGCACCTGGATGTTTGTGGAATCGTACGTGACCGTCTTGGTGTATGTGCTTGTAACATCCATGCCGGATTTGTTATTGTTCCAAGATTCAACGCCAGTCACCACCAGATTATCGATGTAACCGAAGGTATTCGTATCAAGCTGGTAATAGCCAGCGCCACCATAGATGCCATTCCAAGAACCGTCATGTACTTTGAGGTTCTCGAGGCGGATGTTGCGTACGGTGCAAGCCTCACCGCAGGCCTGCACGCCTACCTGACCCAATCCCAAAATGTGGACGATGGCACGCATGTACTCGTCCGAATTCTGGTCTGAATCTTTCCCATCGTCGGCTTTGATGACCTGCGGTGTTTGGCCGTGCTGGGTCAGGTCGAGGTTGCGGACCGTATAGTTCTGCACGTTGTACAGGAAGATGGCTGGTTCATGAGCGCCCACACCGTCAATCACAGGCAGGTTACCCGTACCATAGTCGGCGACAATCACTGGGTTACCGACCGCGCCGTTGCCCACTGGCTTGAAGGCTGATCCGCTACAGACTGTGCCGCGCGCGAACAGGAGCTGGTCGCCAGCGGTATACGTCTGCTGATTGACACGTGTGGTCGTGCGCCAGGCCGTAGATGTGCTGAGTCCGTTATTGGAATCGTTGCCCGTGGCACAGTTTACATAATAGATCGTGCCCACTGCCCGGGCCGTTGAGGATGCCGCAAATACGCTCATCGAGACGACGAGTAGTGCGGTCAGAATCATCACGCTGCGTCTGAGATTGTCTTTCATAGGAAACTCCTTACTGGTAAATGATTTACTGCACATTGATTACATTCGCCGTAGTACTACTTTTGCCGGTGCTGTCCGTGATCTTGACCTGGATCGAGTGCGCGCCAGGCGTCAGGCTGACTGTGGCGGTGTATAGATTGCCGGAGACCAAAGTCATGTTCGTGAACGCACTATTGTTAATTGGATCGATCCGGTACTGCACCGACGAGATCATACCGTCATCGAAAGCATTGGCGTTGATGGCCACATTTCCCGCCGTGACGGTCGCCGATTTCGCTGGCGAGTTGATAATGCCATTTGGTGTCGCGTTGTAAGGCGCGGAGGCGTTGCTCAAAACCCAGCGCACGGAATTGAGCGCCAGATTGGAGGTGGTCAATGTGACCATTGGCCCCGTGGCGGCGCTCGTGCCGGTAAAGTCATCGGGATCAAGGGTATCGATGCTGACGTTTGTCCAGGGCGTCCTGAGGGTGATAGTGAAATTCCGCGGATCGGGCACGTAACCACCCTGGAAGTTTGTCAGGATGACTTCGATCCGGTCCGGATACTGAACGGCATCTACCTCATATTGACAATCACAATTAGAGGCGGAGACTTCCACAGGGATCGATTTGGCAGCCCAGTCCTCCACCCAGTTCCAGTGTTGCCAGTAAGCGCCGGAGCTCGTCCAGGTCCAATTGGTATAGGGCGGGCCGGGCGGTTCGACGTTCAACAGTCCGGTGTTGTAGTTATCGAAATAACCATCATTGTGGGCGTAAGGATCGGGGGCACCAAAGCAGCACCAATCGGTATTGTTAGGCCAAGGTGCATCTTTGTCTGGGTCACCTTTGAGTTCCCACTGGGTCATGAGATCCAGCCTCGAGGTTGTATCTAATGTCAGATAGCCAATAGCAGATGCCGCTTCAGCCGGGTTGTACTCTGGCACCGCCGACTCGTTGATGAACCAGTTGGCCGGACCGGTCTCAGTGATGATGTAATTGAGTGATGGATCAATCGCCTGAATCACATCAAGTGCAGGCTTGATACCCCACTTGTAATCATGCGTATTGAAACCATCCATGTGGCCCTGCATAGCCGCGTACCATTCCTGCCACTGTGTCGTTTGCCCCGGCTCGTTGGATGAAGAGGGATAGACAGTAGCAGCGATGCCATCGCCGTTAGCATCAATTGTGTCGTACTGCTTGAGCGTGTTGTAGGCTTCGATTTCCAGCCGCTCGTAGTCGGCCTGGGTGCCCTTCCAGAAGCCATCCGTGTTGACCTCATTCATGATGGCGTAGTCATCAACAAGATCGCCCATACGTACGGCGACCTCATGGATAAACTCAGTCCAATATGTGTCGGAGGTGGGCGGATAATCATCGTAATTCGCGACATCCGTGCCATAGTTCGATGCCCACTTAGGGGTATATTGGATCTTGGCCACAATGTGCTGGACGCCCGCGTTCCGAAGCGATTGATAGTAATAACGGTAGAAATTCCAAACAGGCTCATCCCATACTAAGTGAGCTGGCTCCAGGTCCATCCAGGTCAGGTCGGGATATGATGCGGTCCAATGTGCTGACTCAACCATCTCGATATCGGAATCAAGTGTATTGTTATTGAGCAGGTAGTTGATCCAAACCTGTCCCGGGTTGCCTTTTTCGATGTCTTCCTGTCGCATCCGACTCAGGAGGGCATCATTGACCCAGTAATCGGTAGATCCGAGGAAACGCTTGGGCTGGGTATAGTCCACGATCCCCTGGATCAAGGCCACGTAATCCATGTCGAAGTAGGGCGTCACACCATCCGGCAAGGAGCCAGGGCCGGCGTTCGGCGCCCCAGACACTCGCAGTTGCAAAGTATTGGAGCCGAGGACAAGTTGGTCGCTGGTGACCGCCCAGCGCAGGGTTTGCACACCCTGGTTTTTACCCCCGTTCCCCCACTTGCTGAATTCCCACGAGCCTGCCCAGCGCGGCGTCAGCTTGTGGCCGTTGAGTGTAACTTGCAGGCCAGAGGTCGAGTTCTGAGCCGAGTCACCCGCGACTACCTTTAAATAGTAGTCTCCGGACACCGAGTTCATACTGAAGAGAATCGTCTCAGTTGTGTTGGCGCCCGAGAGTCGGGCCGGAAAGGCCGATGCCGGCGATAAGCCAACCGTAAACGTGCCAATACTACCCGCGAACTCGGCTGCCGAATCATTCAAGATACCAATGGACCAGCCAGAACCCGCTGGTGGACTGGTCGGTGTAACGATAGGAGTGGGAGTTTTGGTGGGCGGCCGCGCCGCAAGCGTAGGCTGGATTGGCATTGCTAAACTCAGGCTGAAAATCACAAGAAACAGCAGAACCGTAGGCGTCGACATGCTGCGTCTAGAATTGACTTTCATGGCGAACCTCCTTCTGTGAGTGAATGAGTCTTGGCAGGTCCGTGCAGACGGACCTTTCACTCTACAGATTACGCCCTGTCATTAGAAAAAACATGCTCGCTGGGATCCAATCTTTGCTCATAAGGATACAAACTCCAGCGACGATTTATGGATTGGAATGATTGTGCCTATACACACCAGGTGATACCCCCACTTCCTTTTCAAAAAGACGTGTGAAGTAGGAGACGCTCGAAAATCCGACCGCCAGGGCAGTCTCCGTGACGCTTGCACCCGTGCCCAGGATGGCTTTGGCCTCCTTCAGCCGGTAACGATTGAGGTATTCCACAGGTGTAATGTTCATCTCTTTGCGGAAACACCGGGTTAGATAGCGCTCGCTTAACCCCAATTGATGCGCCATATCCTGCCGCGAGAAAGGTTCGGCGTAATGCTCGTGGATATAGGCCATCGCCCTGCGGACGATCCGCTGCATTTCGGACCCGAGTCTGGAGGTGCGGGCGAGGGCTGATTCCATATGTGCCATTGTTTCTTGGATGCTGAAAATTCCCTTCAGAAGCACAGCTGCAACTCCCAGATTCAGACGGGCCATATCCTCATCCGTAAGCGTCTGCCCAGTCAGCACCACAACGGGTATGTTGCGGATGCTTTCATCTGTGCGCATGGCTTTGAGTACTCCAAAGCCATCCAGCTCGGGCATCATCAAGTCGAGCAGGATTAGATTGGGCAGTTCCCGACGAATAGTATCCAAGGCTTCGCGTCCATCGCGTGCGCGCAAGATACGGCAGGCAGGGAATTGGGCCTGAATGATACGGTTGTGCATCTCGAGGATCGCTGTGTCGTCGTCCACCAGCAGGATCGTCTTTCCTTCTTCAGAATAATTGAGATCCAACCCCTGGCGTGCCAGCACCTCAATCAGTTCAGGCGAATCTACTGGCTTCGTCAGATAATCCAGTTCCAGAATAGATCCGTGCTTTTCTTGCAGGGAGAAAAAGAGCACGGGTACATCCTGTGTGGACGGGTTTTCCTTGAGGATCTTGATAATTTCCCAACCAAAACTGGGAGCCAGGCCGGCGTCTAGGACAACCGCGCCAGGCCCAGCATTTAGCAAAGGCGAAATCCAATTGGACGCCTCTTCGTCTATCTGGAGCCTCACCACATGATAGCCGCGGTCGGCAAGATGGTCGTGCAAGTCTTTTCCTGCGCTGGAGTGCTTTGCTACCAGGAGAACAACCGGCCTGCCCTTGATTGGCGATGCCATCGCTTTCGAATCAGCCTCGGCCTGGATCACAGGCAGGGTAAAGAAAAAGCTGGAACCAGCGCCTTCTTGACCAGTCGAGTCGACCCAGATACGTCCGCCATGCATCTCAACAAGACGCTTACAAATTGCCAGGCCGAGGCCCAGGCCCCCGTAACCGCGTGCAGTGGTGCGCTCAGACTGCCGGAATTCGTCGAAGATCAGTTCTTGTTCTTCGGGCGGGATTCCCAAACCCGTATCGCTGACATGAATCGTGATCAGCCTCTGATCGAGGCGGACGACGAGTGCGACCTCGCCCTCTGCCGTAAATTTAATCGCGTTGTTAACCAGGTTAAGGGCCACTTGGCGGATTCGGACGCGGTCGCCCCAGACCCGCGGTAGATCGGTTGGGATTTCGCACCGCCATCTTAGAAACTTATCTTGGGAAATCTGCTGGCCGGTCATGATCACTGGCTGTAAGACTTCGGCCAGATCGAGTGACTCACAGGTCAATTTCAACTCTCCGGCTTCATCTCGCGACAAGTCAAGCACGTCTCGGATCAATCCATCCAGTTGTTGGGCACTGATGTAGATTCGCTGGAGTTCATCGCGAATACCTGCCTCACTTGGCAGAGCAACTTCTTCTGGCTGCTTGATTAGCGAATGAGACAGACCAGTGATCAGGCTCAGAGGAGTGCGTAGTTCATGACTCACAGTAGACAGAAAACGGCTTTTCATATGGTTGGCTTCCTCTGCCAGCCGTCGTCCCTCAACAGCTTCCTTGTGCAGCCGTATGCTGCGAAAGGCGCCAGCTAGCTGCTGCACGATGGTTACGCTGGTATCCAAATCAATCGTATCAATTGCGATGTAGCCCTCGGCCACATCTTTGATGAGTAAAGGGAACAACACTAAACTGAATGGCTGGTTCACAGGAAAGGCTTCGGCGGGCGGAAACTGGCGGCTCGGAAAGTGGATCGGAACAACGGGCGATTCCGATGTTGCATAGAGCCGAGTCCGTGCTACTCGGTCATTTCCTTCCGCTTCATAAATGGATACCAGGGTATGCCGAATGCCGATCGGGGGCAAATATTCGGCCAATGCATTGAAGATCTGATTCTCGTCCACCACCATGAACAGACGCGAAGTCAACCGACCAATCTGGTCAGCGACGAACCTCCTTTTGTGGACATGTTGCCGATACTGCCGACGGATGGAGATGCTGATGGCGATACGTGCCTGACGCATCATTTCTTCGACAGGTTGCCTTACATCATCTTCCGTGGCGATCAGGAGTCGGGGTACACTTTCTTCCAAGCTCGAAAGCGCGGTATGCCACACATACGGATCATCCCCGGCTTCCTCCACTTGCCGGAGAATCCCGGAAAAAACTTTATGGAACGACGACGGATCTCTTTCTTGAAGACAATGATGGAACGCCTCAACCAGTTGTGTGGATAAAGTGGTAAGTTCATCCGGCTTGATAAAGCGTGTCTCATCCCTCACCACTTCGCGGATTGACCTGGCAATAGCTGACAGTGAGATGATCGAATCCTGGCCTTGTTTCCCTGTCGTTGAGATCTGCTTAACTTTCAGACGACCAGGCAGGCAGCCGCAGGATTCACGCACGATGAGTTTCACCGGAACCTGGATAGATTTATCCGCCGAGGACTGCGCGTTGATGATCTCAATCAGGAGAGTCAGTGCCCTTCGGCCCGCCTCAACGACCGGATAATGGACAGATGTAAGCGGCGGATTCTGACCGGTCGCATCGGGCCAATCATCAAAGCCGATTATGGCGATATCTTCCGGGATCCTTAATCCTGCTTTTCGAATGGTCTCCATGGCGCCGATCGCCGAGTGGTCGTTGCTGGCAAGCACCGCCGAGAAGCCAACCTGGGAATCCAATAACTTTTGCATTGCCCGCCTGCCCCGGACGATATCATGGTAGCCGTGCACGATCAGCCGCGGATCGCTTTCTAGTCCATAAGCCTGCACGGCCTGGCGATAAGCTTGGAGTCTAAGGAGACTGTCGGCATCGATCTCATTGCTCTCGTGCCCGGCGATGAAAGCGATGCGCTGGTGGCCGTGCTGCACCAGATGTATGATCGCCTGACGTATTCCTGACTCGTTATCAATACCGACGGACGCGCCTTTTTCCCCTGGGCCAACAAAAACAACAGGATGACCTTCTGCAATAACCTGCTGGATATACTGCGAACGTTCGGTGGTGAGCAGGGGATTGATCACGATCAAGCCATCTGTATTCCACGGGCCCACTGGAACAAAATCATTTTCAGGCGAGACCACAGGCCAGGCTGGCTTGAGGCGAATCGGGCTGCTCGCGTGCCCCAATCCGCAGGCCAAGAGCAGGTTGCATCCCTGATTTTGCGCTTCAGCGTGGATGCCATGCAACACAAGGTCAAGAAATCCATGTACATATCTCTCATACACCTGCCAGCCAGCTAGTACTCCGATCGTTGGAAGTCTTTGGATGGGGCTTCGCATATTTTCTATCTCCATAAGTCTCATGAGCAACGAGTGGATTGCTTTTAGAGACAAAAACAGGTTTCCCTCTTAATCCTGAGTGAAACCTATCGCATTGATTCAGGTAGTCAATATCACCCTATCCTTGAAGTCAACAAATATATCTGTGATTGAAGTCAAGTTATCAGGCATGTACATGAAAGCACGATCTCTATATTTCATTCTTACCTCATAAGAAACGGTGGATCAAAACCGACAAAAGGGTTGGCCTGAAATCACTCCGGACCACATCGGGCGATTTCATTTTTACTATGATTTGCGCTGGGGTCAAGCCATTGAAAAGACAAATTGCTGCACTGCTTGGCCTCAACTAGGGTTCACGCTCTGCATGGGATGATGGGCGCGCGCCGAGTGATTGGGCTGTGTCTGGATACTCCAATCAAAACACTGAGTGCGGGAACAATTCCCCGCCACCCAAACCGCGGATTAACCAGATCCGTTGCAATAATGACGATACACGGCAGGATTGATCATATACTAGTGAAGATATAGTCCAGATGATCGCCAATCGCTTCTCCCGCATGGCAATGAAGGGCCTGAACGACAACTGCTACAGTATCGCCAGTTGCTTGAGTAGATTCAGAATTAGTATACGTGTCGGCCAGACTGGGAACAAGAAAAGACCATCGTACCAGCCCAGTCAACAACTGGAATGTCCGAGCACCGCTGACGCCAAACACGGACTCTTGAGACTAAGATCAATACCAGCCGCGCGTGTCACAAACTATCCCAGAGCCCAACCAACATATAGAATTCCAATCCAGATGACCACCTGTACAGGAAATTGTTTGGCATGGATTCTTTTTATCCCCTCGGCTTTTTCAAAAGGCTTTCAAACAATTACTTGTCCAGTAGCCATTCAGGAGGCACCTTGAGTGTTCTGGCGAGTGCCATTACCTCGAAGTCTGTTACTTGCCTGATCCCGGCCTCAATTTTGGATAGAGTCCCACGGCTGATTTTCCATCCATCTAGCTCCAGGCGAACTGCCAACTCCTCCTGCGATAATGGGGGCACGAATTTCTGCCGAGCTTCCTGAACGCGTTTGCCTACGATGTTCTTCATGCCGCTGTCATTGTATTTTTGAGCGACATGATTCTTGCTCCGCAGGCGGAGCCGAGATGATAAAATGGCTAAGCTGGTTGTTCAAAAAGGAGCCAGAGAGATAGATATGATGAGTGCCAAATTCCCCACTCCAAAAGACCGGAAACGCCTCCTTCGGTCTTTTTACGATCTACCTGCATGGGAAGCTAAGTCTACTATAGACATCTTACGGCTTGTTACCAGCGCAGATGACCAGACTAGAAGCTTGCGCCTGATGCGCAATCCAATAGTATCCCTGATTGTAGCTAATGTTTCCGATGTTGATGAGCCGTTTCAATAGCTATCCTTAAGTTCTCCCACGGCGTATCGCTTGGTACGGTACAATCCGCTGCTAAGATGAATTGTTCCGGCGCTTGCGCTAGCACGTCTGTCACGGCTTGATGGATCGATTGCGAATTACCCGTAGCGAGGACCCCCTTCCGTTCCATGCCGCCCATGAATGGTCGCCCAAACAGGTGCGATGCGTCCTTTGGGGTCAGAGTCTGATCTCCTATCTTCAGACTGCTGTTGACCACGTGCCCAGGGTAATCCAAGAAAGGCGTCAGGTTGTCATATGCTCCCTCGTAGTCACAGATGTGCAGGATGTTGAAGGAGCATGAGGAGAGTGCATCCCATACCACCAAGTCGGTGGGCTTGATGTACTCTTGGAAAATGTTCGTATCGTGCAAGCGGAAGGCTTCACCTCCTTGAGACGAAGCATAGAAACCATCGACCCCCGCTCGCTTGCAGCGCCGGACAAGTGTCAGCACATTCTCGGTCATGATCTCCAGCCCCTTTTTCGCGGCTTCAGGGTTTTCCTTGAGATGATTCGTGATATCGGCCAGGTGCGCTGCCCACATAAAAGGCGAATAGAGCGTCACGATCACCAGCGCGTCAGACTTGGCCGATTTGACCAAGCCTTCGACCACGTGAATTGGCGCTTCAAAAAACTCTTCTGAACAAAGTGGCGCGTGCGCCCAATCTTCCGGCTTGCGAATAGGAGTTGAAGCTGGGAAAGGTTGTTCATATTGTATTTTGACGAAATCCATATCGGTAAAGCGGAAGAATTCCAGATGCTTTTCAATCGCCGCTTGACCTTGATGGTAGGCGTTATCGAAATGTAGGAAGAAAGCTGCCGGCATATATTCGGGCGAAGCTGTGCCGTGTATCAGGCTAAGCATAGTGTCGCGTTTGTTCATCAACATCAACCTTTCTTCGTGAAGTGTCCTCGGCTTTGAGAGCTGCCACGCCTTTATGTTCACAAATGTTGTTGGCTAACGGCTGGCATTATCGGCGGCTGGGGAGAACAGGGTTCGGAAACGGAAAACGACTAAAGCTTAAGTGATTAGGTCTGCTGCAAACGAATGACGAAAAAGCATCGGCGTCGTTTGCGAAAACGGGCGCGACGCCTTTTTGTGGCTAACTTACCAGCACATTTTTACTTGCAAATACTATATATCTGTTTCTGAGCACGCTGCGTTGGGCGGCTCATCTTTATGAACGCCGCTTTATCTCAGCGGTGATCCCAGCGGATGTCCATAGGTCGGTTGATCCCGGGCAGGGGTAGTGAACCCGCTTCCACCTCGACCGCATCGCGCTGTGTGCGGGAAAGGCGACGCCATGGCTGGATCGTTAGCACATGCTCCGCGCGCCGCCAAGTGCCAACCGTCTCACCTTCGACGAGCAGGGCGCCCGGCCAGACACGGGACGTCCACAGCGCGCGGCGTTGACGCTCAGTGGGCACCAGGAGTTCGCGATCGGCGCCTTGCAGCAAGAACCAGGTATCGCCGCTCGGCAAGAGCCGGGCCGGCGCTGCTGGTTGCGGAGGCGCGCGGAACAGAGGTTCATCTCGGCTCAGGATCCACGCTTCTCCGATGGGTGTGCGAACCTGGGTCAGCGACTTGCGGAGCGTTTCGAATGCATCGATAGCTGAAAGCGGCCCAATGCCCGCCCACCTCGCGAAAGCTTCGGCGGTAGTGGGGCCGAACACCTGCAAATACCGCCGGGCAAGTTCGAGGCGCGCCTCGTGCGGGTCCATTTCAGGCGCCGGCACGTTCCAGATATCAGGTTGACGCGAACCATCCCAGCGAATCAGGACGGTCCCCGTCGGCGCGGCGTAACGTAGTTCGTTAGGATGCTTTGCACCCATCGCGCGCGCTGCGGTACCCTGAAGCATCCGGCTGCCAGCCAGCGCCGACTGCAACCGAGCGGCGATATCCTGAATGCGCTTCAGTTGCCCGGATTCGTCCGGTAGCCTGCCGAGAGTAAAGATCGCGAGATCGCGTTTTGCCACGACATAGGTACTAAACCGGGGTCCCCAGACCTGCACAAGCGAAGGATCCTCCCAACTTGCCGGCTGGGTACCAGCCATGCGCGCATGGATCGAGAGCAGCGCAGCGCGCGGCATGCTGTCCTGTAAACCCGCCCACGCCGCCCGCCGCAACGCGCGCCCGC
>Ga0065705_10001849_pt1 | contig 33142 bp, 31 predicted proteins | sample SwibulcommuniRL2_FD_59092 | JGI IMG/M metagenome (GOLD analysis project Ga0065705, IMG submission 59092) | Bulk soil microbial communities from switchgrass field near Rose Lake, East Lansing, Michigan, USA - RL2 Bulk Soil v2 (version 2) | ecosystem: Environmental > Terrestrial > Soil >...
CGCCGGTGGGAGTCGAACCCACTGGAAAGCTGCTTTGCAGGCAGCCGCCGTACCGTCTGGCTCCAGCGTCAATTAAGCGTCCTCGCCAGGAATCGAACCTGGACCTCAACCTTCGCAGGGTTGCATGCCCATCCAGCACACCCCGAGGATGCAAATCTCGTAGCAGCCCGCCGAGGAGTCGAACCTCGTCTTTCAGTGTCGAGGACTGCCGTGCGATCTGGCACACTCGCAGGCTGCGATGTTTAGTATCCCGACCTGGGCTTGAACCAGGGCCTGGACCTTCGGAGGGTCCAATGCAAATCCGCTACACCATCGGGAAAAGGCACGAGCGCGAGGAGTCGAACCCCGTAGAGCAGTTTTGGAGGCTGCCGGCTCTCCCAGGAGCACACTCGTGTAATGCTGCTCGACTCACGAAGTGAGTTGAGCAGCCAGGGTATCCGAAGGGAGTTGAACCCTTACCTCCTGGTTCACAGCCAGGCATGCAGCATCCGCTACACCACAGACACCATGTCAAGCAGCAGCTCGACCAGGACTTGAACCCGGAACTCCACGTTAGAACCGTGGCATGATTTCCGTTTCACCATCGAGCCAAACAAGCGGAAGGCCGACCAACGCTTCGCGTCGGTGCCCGATTTGAACCCACATAGCGGTGAAGCCGCACGGCCAGCGCAAACCGGCCCGGCGAGCCATATCCGGCTACCTTCCGTATGCAGTGGACCCACCGAGAATCGAACTCGGATTTCCGCCACGCCCGGGCGGTGTCGTCCCGTTGGACCATGAGCCCATTTCATTCAGTGGACCAGCCGGAGAATCGAACTCCGATCTCCTGGGTGCAGGCCAGGGGTCTTGCCGTTAAACGAGCGGCCCATGTTCAAGCAGGGGTCCGTCCGGGAATTGAACGGGCACTGCCGCGAAGCGGTGGTCCTTCCGCCTTACCAAGGCGGCGTGCGGCCAGAGCACCTACAGACCAATGTGTTCGCGAAATGCAGTGATCCCGGATGGATTCGAACCATCACTTTCCTGGATGTCGGCCAGGTGTCTTTGCCCTTGGACCACGGGATCAACTTGTCAGTGACCGAGGTGGGAGTCGAACCCACAGGCACGAGGCTCTCGACCTCGTCGCTTGGCCAGTTTGCGTACCCGGCCAATTAAGTAGCGGGTCCGGGGGTCGCACTCGGCGCTCCGGACTTATGAGGCCCAGATGGGACCTGGCCCACCCGCGTCATGTAGTAACCAACGGGAGACTTGAACTCCCACGCCACTGAAGGCACGACGTTCTGAGCGTCGCGTGTCTGCCGTTCCACCACTTGGTTATGTCAGTGACCCGTGCGAGAATCGAACCCGCCTCGCCAGGTTGAGGGCCTGGTGTCCTGCCTCTAAACGAACGGGCCAGTTGTCAGTGCGCCGGGCAGGAGTTGAACCTGCAGAGCTCCAAGAGCGGGTGGGTTACAGCCACTTAGGCTTGCCAATGCCCAACCGACGCATGTTCGAGTAGCACGGGTGGGAGTTGAACCCACAAACCGCGTGATGACCGAACTTTGGATTTCAATGCCGTAGCAAGGTTTGTCTTGGGCTGCTGTTGTTCGCGTTTTCAATCGCGACCTCCCCCGTACTCAGACAGATTACCCGAACATGACCGCCCTGCCGGCTCGGAGATCCCCGATCTTATCGCCATCGTCCTTGACTCTGGTTGAAATGTCCCTTCGGCAGCCTTAGCGGAAAACCAGCGTGCAATTCGCACAGGATATAACTGTAATTCGCCTACGAGAGGACAGACACTATCGCTTGCGGGGTCGTAGTAATGCCCTGCATGGAATTGGTCCGTGATTGCGCTCTGTAGCGATCTGCCCAATTCTACCTGCGCCGAACCCACTTCTGGGTGTGCTGCAGCCGTGTTCCATTTGACCATCGGGCCGATTTGACATAAGTATTCCGTTAGGTGCGTCTCTTCGCTTGCCAGCTCCCTTATCAATTCGGTCCGATTGCGATCTCCAGCAGCCACCGATTTACATTCCTACACGAGACATATCGAGCGGCTTGAACGAACTAACTTTCCAAGAAACAACTTGTCGGCTTAAACCGCCTTTCACCGTGTCGCCACCGAGGAGTCACAGCATGAACCGTCGGATTCGTCCACAGCGTCGGGGCAATGTCGTAGTGCTGAGTGCTTTTTTTATGATGGCACTGATGGCGATGGTCGCGTTTGCCGTCGATATCGGCTACATCGCCGAGGCCCACACGCAGCTCCAGCGCTCGGCCGATGCCGCCGCCCTGGCCGCGGCCGGAAAGTTGCCGAACCTGGCGGCCGCGACACTCGCCGCCACCAACGCAGCCAACGATAACAAGACCTCGATCACACCGGCCCTGAAGAGCAGCGATATCGTATATGGCTTCTGGAACCGGCGCACGTCCACATTCACCAGCCCCAAGCCGGTTGGCCGGCCTTATAACGCCGTCAAAATCACGCTCCGCCGCACCTCGGCGAACGGCAATCCCTTGGGATTGTTCTTCGGCCGCGTTCTGGGGCACAACACGACGGACGTGATTGAATCGGCCATCGGCTACGGCGACCGAGGCGTGTGCGGGCCATTCATCGGCATCGAGGGAGTCACGGTCGGCGGCAACCTCAGGACCGATAGCTACGATTCCTACGACGGCGCCTACAACGTGGCCACCTCCAGCGATTTAGGAAGCTTGTGCAGCGACGGCGATATCACGGTCGGCGGCGACGCCGAAATCATGGGAGATGTTCGCGCGGGAGAGGGGGACACGGTCACGGTGAACGGCAGTTCCTCCGAAATCAGCGGCCAGATCGGCAATCGGGAAACCGACCTCAACTTGCCCCCCGTCGATGCGTCGGCAGCCGCGGGGAACAACAACAACCTCAATCTGCCTAAGTACAAACCGCCGATGAGCGGGTGGATCGATCCCTACAACCACGGGAACCACGACTTCTCACTCCAAGGTGGCGCTGTCTATGACATTCCGCCAGGGACTTACTACTTCCATGACTTCAAGATGGTAGGTGGCAGCACGCTCAACATCAGCGGCAAGACCACGATCTATATCACCGGTGACTTCGATCGTGAGGGTGGGGCCATCGTGAACAACAACACGCAGGCAGCGGCGAACTTTCAGATCTTCATGACGGGAGGAACCGCCCACATCAGCAGCGACGCTCCCTGCTATGGCGTGTTCTATGCTCCAAACACCGACATCAGCTACTCAGGATCGGCCGACTACTTTGGCGCGATCGTTGGCAAGACGCTGACCATCCAGGGTGATGCGATCGGTCACTATGACGAGTCGCTCGACGTGAACATGGGAGCCTATGCCCTGCGCACCATGCTCGTGGACTAGATGGAATCGCGAAAGCCGGATCGCCTCAACTCCTGGCGGCCCTCATGACCCTGGTTTTCCGCACATTTTAAGCGATCGCACAGCAATAGCGTTGACCTACACTTTGGGAGTGTCTCCACTCACCTACAGCACTCAAGAATGGCTTGAGGAGCATACGTCGTGCCAGCTCACATGTCGCTCCAAGATCAGATCGTCGCCGCGCTGCGACAGATCGCCCAAGCCGTTGATACTCGGTCGCGCCAGCTCTTGGCGAAATACGGCCTGTCCGCCCCGCAAATCGGCACGCTCCGCGAATTGGCGCGCTGTGGCGGACGCACGCCTGGTGAACTGGCGGATGCCCTCCATTTGAGTCCGCAAACGATGGCGGGGATTCTGCAACGGCTCGAACAGCGGTCACTCGTGGGACGCGAACGGGACCCTGATGACAAGCGCAGTGCCATTATCCGGCTGACGGAAACCGGCGCTATGGCCGAATCCAAGGCACCGCAACTATTGCGAGATGTATTCACGGCGCAGCTCGATAAGCTACCCGCCTGGGAGCAGTCACAAATGCTATCGACGCTCCAACGAATCGCCCACATGATGCACGCCGAGGGCATCGAGCCAATGCCGTTTCTGCACACCGAGCGGGATGAGACCGATAAGGCAGCATCCTGATCGCTGTTGCGAACAAGCAGCGTCTTTCAATAAGTCTGTCGGCTCGGAGTTGATCATCTGACAAAGATGTAGTCTGATCTAGTAATTGGACGGTCAGTTACGCACGACCACCCTTCGCGCGGTAGCCGGAGTCGAACGCGCTTCACAAGCTGTTTCGCAGACCGCCGCCGTGCGGTCTGAATTCCCAGCGGCATGCACGCTGCCGTTTGACCGGGCCAAATGCATCGGTCGCGAGTTGGCGCTCGACGAAGTGTTCAGGTACGATCATTAGCATGACTCCCGGCCAGTTGAGACTGCTGCTTGCGTGCGTGGCATGGGTTGCTGTGTTCGTTTCCGCCACATGGGCCGATGATGTGGCGACAAAAGACGGCCTGGATTACTTCGAACAACATATTCGCCCGCTGCTAGCGCAGCGCTGTTATGCGTGTCACTCGTCTCGTGAGAAGAAGCAAAAGGGAGGACTGCTGCTGGATACCCGCGCGGGATGGATTTCAGGAGGCGGCCGAGGACCGGCGGTGAAAGCGGGGGATGTGGATGCGAGCTTGTTGATCCGGGCCGTCCGATACACGAATCCGGACTTGCGGATGCCGCCCGACCGGCCGCTCCCCAAGGAGGCCGTCGCACGTCTGGAACGTTGGGTAATGATGGGCGCGCCCGACCCACGGGATGGCGCCGCGCATGAGGAGACAATCCGCCCCGACGAACCCTCGGACCCAATCACAGGTCGAGAGCACTGGGCCTTTCGTGCCCTGCGTCAACAACGGCCGCCCGCTGTCGATTCGCCCGATTGGCCTCGGTCGCCAATCGACTCTTTCATTCTCAAGAAGCTGGAAGCAGCCCAGCTACGGCCCGTGCCGGATACCGATCGCCGCACGTTGCTCAGGCGCACCTACTTTCAGCTTATTGGTTTGCCGCCAACTCGCGAGCAATTCGCTGCATTTCTGAACGACGAGCGACCAGATGCCTATGAGCGACTGGTTGATCAACTTTTGAGTTCGCCACAATTCGGTGAGACTTGGGGACGGCATTGGCTGGATCTGGCGCGTTATGCGGACTCGAATGGTCTCGATGAGAATTTTCTCTTCCGCGAGGCTTGGCGATATCGCAATTGGGTGATTACCGCGGTCAATGCGGACCTTCCCTTCGATCGGTTCCTGGCGGAACAGCTCGCCGGCGATTTGCTTCCATTCGATTCCATCCAGCAGCGCGACCGGCAGCGAATCGCGGCCGGCTTTCTCGTTGTCGGCCCGAAGGTGTTGCTCGGCAATGATCCCAAACAAAGGCGGATGGACGTTGCCGATGAGCAGATTGATACGGTCGGCCGCTCCGTTCTCGGGCTGACGCTGGGTTGCGCTCGCTGCCACGATCATAAGTTCGATCCAATTCCCACTACCGACTACTACGCGCTGGCTGGCATTTTCACGTCCACACAGGTGATGCAACGCCGCTACATGCTTAATGAGCAGCGGGATATGGAACGGCTCGTAGGACTCAATGCCGATGGCGAAGAATTGAACGCCGCTTATGAGAAGTATTGGCGTGAACAGCCGAGTCGAAAGGAGCGCGAAAAACAAGCCAAATCCGCCCTGGAACTGTTGGAGCGAGGCGACGAGGACGCGCTAAAGGAATTCGCTGCAAAACATGCTGAGGCTGTCGCCGCCGGAGCCGCTGATGCCGGCCAACCAAAAGATCAACGTATTGCCTTGCAGAGAGAATTGCTCACGAAGTTGCAGGCAGAGCTGGCGGTCCCTCCCAAGATTCCACCGCGGGCCATGATCCCCTGTGATGCTGACAAGCCTGCCGACGAATCGGTCCGAATCGCTGGACAGTTCGACCGCCTCGGCGATCAAGTTCCGCGCGGCTTTCTGCGCGTGATCAGCGACGTGCCCGCAGTGATCCCGGAAGATCACAGTGGGCGGATGGAGCTGGCCCGCTGGTTGACGGATGTGGACCACGGTGCTGGCCAACTCGCGGCTCGTGTTCTCGCCAACCGGGTGTGGCATCATTGCACTGGCTGCGGCCTCGTTCGCACCGTCGATAATTTCGGACGAACTGGTGAAGCGGCAAGCCATCCTGAGCTCCTTGACGATCTGGCCCACCGGCTGATTGACTCGGGCTGGTCGCTCAAGCATCTCGTTCGGCAGGTGGTACTAGGTCGGACATTCGCCATGAGCAGCCGCCCCGACGACTCCGGTAACGCTATCGATCCCGACAATCGCTTGCTTTGGCGAGCCCACCGGCGCCGCCTTGAGCCAGAGGCCTTGCGGGACGCGATGCTGTCTGCCGCCGGACAGTTGGATTTGGCGCCGCGGGAATCGACCGTCTCGTACCTTGATGATCAAGCCACCGCTGTCGGCGACAACAAGAATCGCCGGCGCACCGACTTTCCTTGTCGCAGCGTCTATCTGCCAGTGATCCGCAATGATTTGCCCGAATTGTTTAGCGCTTTCGACTTCGCCAATCCACACGCCAGTACCGGCCTGCGACCCCGGACCATGGTTGCCACGCAGGGGCTGTTCATGCTTAATGACGGGTCGGTCATGACTGCCGCGGAGGCCACGGCGCGCCGCTTGCTTGCGGGCAAATCGTCCGCCGGCGAAGATGATTTGGTGGACACGGCATATGACTTGATACTTAATACGGCGCCGAAGAGTGACGAGCGGGCCGAAGTACTCGCTCTCGTCCGGCGGATCAAAAATCGTGTTCCCACAGACGGAGGCAAAGACGCGGAGCTAGAGGCTTGGTCACAGGCGTGCCATGCACTGTTTGCGTCAAGCCGATTTCAAATATTGGATTGATCCATGCCTTGCCATCAATTCATTCAGACGACCTCGCGACGGGGCATCCTGCGCACAAGTGCTTGCGGCTTTGGCCAACTCGTGCTGGCGGCATTGGCTGGCCAACGTGCCAGGGCCGAGATCCAGCCGGCGGCAGGCTTAGTCACGTCACACGCGCCGCATTTTCCGCCGCGCGCACGCCGCATCATCTTCCTGTTTATGTGGGGTGGGCCGAGTCACGTCGATCTGTTTGACCCGAAACCGCGGCTGAACACGGAAGACGGAAAGCAACTTGCGGGAAAATCCGTAGGCAGCGACCGCGATCAACTGGGGACTCTGCTCGCGTCGCCTTTCCGTTTCGCGCAATATGGCGAGGGCGGAATCTGGATGAGCGAGCTGTTTCCACAACTATCCCGCCATACAGATAAGTTGTGTGTTGTCCGATCGATACACACCGAGGGGAGCGCGCACGGTGAAGCTTTGTTGCGGCTGCACACCGGGCAGGCGAATCTCGTCCGGCCGAGTGTGGGAGCCTGGGTCAGCTACGGCCTAGGAAGCGACAACGAGAGTTTGCCAGCGTTCATCACGATCTCGCCGCCGCGCGGGCATGGAGGCGTGCAAAACTACGGCAGCGCGTTCTTGCCGCCGCAGCACCAAGGCACGGCCATCGGTTCGGCCGAGATTCCAATCGCGCAGGCGGTCGTTTCGAACCTCGGCAACGGGCGGCTAATGCCCAGCGAGCAGCGCGATCAGCTCGACCTGATTCAGTCCCTTAACCGGCGCCACTTACACGCCAGCGGCAACGATCAACAAATCGAAGGGCTCATCGCCAGCTACGAATTGGCGTTTCGAATGCAATCGACGATGCCCGCGATCATGGGTTTGAATGACGAGTCAAAGGCGACGCTTGATCTCTATGGAATCGGCGCCGAACCGACAGATAATTTCGGTCGCCAGTGCCTGCTGGCAAGAAAGTTCGCCGAACGCGGTGTGCGCTACATTCAAGTCTCGACGAACTACACCTGGGACCATCACAAGAAGGTGAAAGAGGGGAGTATCACTGAGTCAGCCAAGGTCGATCGTCCCATTGCTGGACTTCTCGAGGATCTGGCGCAGCGCGGGATGTTGGAAGATACGCTGGTTCTGTGGGGAGCCGAGTTTGGTCGGACGCCGACGGTCGAAAACGGCGATGGCCGCAATCACCACCCCCAGGCCTTCACCATGTGGCTCGCAGGCGGCGGAGTGCGCGGCGGACTCACCTTTGGCGCAACGGATGACTTCGGCTATCGCCCCGTCGAAAACCCCGTCCACATGCACGATCTGCACGCGACATTGCTTTATGCGCTCGGCCTGGACCACGAGCATTTGACCTTCCGCCATGCTGGCCGCGACTTTCGCCTCACCGACGTTTACGGCAATGTCGTACGCGACATTCTGGTTTGAAGGCGCGTTCCGCGACGCGAGGCTTGCCCGGAAGCTCTCACTCGCTCTCCAGTCCACTCCCCGCTGCACGACAACTGCGACCAACGGCAAAGTCGAACAAAGGAGAGTCTTGGCCTATCGCCAGCTCACTGGCGCGTTGACTCGCCCCAAATGCTACAGAGCAATGCAAACATCTCACGATCGTGCCTCTTGAGTTGATCGCGTGTGAACGGGAAGAAGTCGTTGGTGGCAAAAAACGCCTCGCTGCATTCGGCGAAATATTCCTGCGGACTGGTGAGGGCGTAGGCGCGAACGTAGGTCGATCGTCCGTCGCCCAGTCGCTGCTCGACTCGATCGTACAGGCCGCTTGCTCGGGCTCTCTCATATGCCGATTTGATCTCGACGTTCTCGAAGCCCTTGGTGAGAACCCGGTCGTGATAGGCATGTGCCAGCTCATGCAACGCAAAGTTCGGCATGCGCTGGGTCTCGCGCTCGAAAATGCAAACGTTCGTGAATTCGACACCCTTCTCCATTACGGGATTTCGATTGTGGTCACGCAACCAGCCGGCGTCGGGGTGGTATTCGGCCCGCGGCTGAAAGCCGGGATACTCCGGTGAGATCCAGAGCGGGACTTTTCGCAGCTCGGCTAATGCCTCCGGGGGAACGACTCGCACAATTTCCTGGAGCTGCACTTTCAGCAGATCCAGTGCTTGATCGGTAGCCTCCTTGTCTTTCTTCAGTAGTTCGTCACTGACGAGGACATTCCAGCCTTCGATGTTCTTCGTCTGGTATCCCGCAATGGCAAGTGGCTCAGCGGATCGGGCGGGCGTGAACGAGTTCGCCCCGGCCAACACAACCAGGCACACCTCGACGAGACGGGATCTCAAGGGTTTCACCATTGGTTTTGAAACGAGGCGTCAGGTGATCTCGACAGCGCGTTTCCCGAGGACGCTCATTCTCGGCTCGATTCCGAGTCCCGGCAAAGGACTGGCGGCCATGAAACCGTTCTCACGCTGTGGCGCTCCGGCGGCGGTGCTGACGGTGACATAGCTGTTGAAATCCGTGCTGGTAAAGCGGAACTCCTCCGGCGTGCTGTGGGCCAGATGGGCAATTGCCGCGGTGGTGATGTCGCCGCCCCAGCTGTCTTCTAGAGTCATGGCAATCCCCATGCTCACACACAGGTCGCGAGCCTGCTTCGTCTTCGTCAAGCCACCGAATTTGCTGATTTTCAGATTGACAACATCCATTGCCGAATCGGCCCTGGCTCGCAGGAGCATATCGAGGCTGTCCACATTCTCGTCCAAAACAAATGGGTGGTCCGTGTGTCGCCGCACGGCAAGACACTCGAAATAGCTGAGGCACGGCTGTTCGAGGTACACGTCGATGTCGCGTACCGCGCGGGCCACGCGCAGGGCCTCGTGTTGTGTCCACCCCGTGTTTGCGTCCGCGACGAGCCGATCGGTCGGCAACAGCATCGAGCGGACGGCTTGGATACGCTCGATGTCGGTGTCGGGATCGCCGCCGACCTTGAGTTGAAACCGCGTGTAGCCCTCGGCGCGATAGCCTGCCACCTTCTTCGCCATCGCTTCCGGTGACTCCTGCGAGATGGCTCGATAGAGCCGGATGCGCTCGCCAAAGCGGCCACCCATCAGCACACAAACGGGCAAGCCGGTCGCCTTGCCAAGAATATCCCAACACGCGATGTCGATGCCCGACTTTACGTACGGATGACCTTGGAGCGCCGCGTCCATCCGCTGGTTCAGCTTCACCAGTTCCCGTGGATCAAATCCGATAAGATGCGGCCCGATTTCTCGCAAACCGGCCCTCACGCCTTCCGCATAGGCCGGTAGATAGAACGGCCCCAGAGGACAAACCTCGCCATAGCCGACGAGACCTGTGTCGGTTTCAACGCCAACTACGGTGCTGTCAAAGACGGAGACAGATTTGCCCCCTGACCACTTGTAGCTCCCCTCGCGGAGCGGGAGTTCGACACGATAGGCCGAAATGCGCGTGATCTTCATGAATTGGTGCTATCGACGAGCAACGGATGTGGGCGAATTGTAGTTTCAAATTGCCTCTTGTGCGCTCACGAATTCTGACAATCCTTAGTTGGAAATGTCTTAGCCGTGTAGCGGCGAAGGAAGGCATCGTGAGTCGTGGCCTACCGAAACCGTCAGTCCACGGGACACGGCGTGACGTTCCAGATGTCGGCGGCGTATTCGGCGATGGTGCGGTCGCTGGAGAACTTTCCGGAGCTGGCCACATTGAGGATGGCTTTGCGGGCCCACGCGTCAGGATCGGCATAGAGCTTGCCGACGCGCTCTTGGGCAATGGCGTACGACGCCAAATCGGCCAGGTGCATGAAATAGTCACCGCGGTCCAGGAGCATCTCGCGGAGCGGCGCGAAAAGTCCCGGCTCGCCCTGGCTGAAGTGGTCCTGGAATACGAGGTCCAGCGCTGCCCGCGTTTCGGGCTCATTCTCGTAGTGCCAGTGCGGGCTGTACCAGCCGCGACTGTTTTGCACTTGTTCGGCCGTCAATCCGAACAGGAAGAAGTTCTCTTCGCCGGCCTCGCCGGCCATCTCGATTGTGGCGCCGTCGCGCGTGCCAACGGTCAGAGCGCCGTTCATCATGAACTTCATGTTGCCGGTGCCGCTGGCTTCGTAGCCTGCGGTCGAGATTTGCTCCGATACGTCGCTGGCAGGAATCAGCCGCTCGGCCAGCGACACGTTGTAGTTCGGCAGAAACACGACCTGGATGCGGTCGCGCGTGGTGGGATCGGCTTCGATCGCGCGGCTGACGTTATTGATCAGCTTGATGATCAGCTTCGCCAAATGATAAGCGGGCGCCGCTTTGCCGGCGAAGAAGAAGGTGCGCGGCGGAATCGACAGGTTGGGATTGGCTCGCAGGCGGTTGTACAGCACGATGACATGCAGAATGTTAAGCAATTGCCGCTTGTACTCGTGGATGCGCTTAATCTGGCTATCGAAGATGGTACTGGGACTGACCGTTTGGCCTGTCGCGTATTTGAGCCAGGTCGCAAAGCGCTCCTTGGCAGCCTGCTTGGCCTTGCGGAAACGGGCCCGAAAACTCGCGTCGTCGGCAAGCGGCGCCAGCTTGCGCAACTGGGTCAGGTCAGTCACCCAGGCGTCGCCGAGGGCATCGGTGATTAGCTGCGACAGGTCGCGATTGGCCATTAGCAGCCAACGCCGCGGCGTCACGCCGTTGGTCTTGTTATTGAAGCGTTTAGGAAAGATTTCGGCAAAATCGGAGACGACGCGCGTGCGCAGCAGGTCGGAGTGGATTTGGGCCACGCCATTGGTGCTGTGCGAGCCGACGATGGCGAGGTGGGCCATGCGCACCTGGGGCGCGGCGGAGTCCTCGATCAGGCTCATGCGGCTGGCGCGGGCGTCGTCGCCAGGATAGCGTTTTTGAACTTCGCCGAGAAAGCGGCGGTTGATTTCGTAAATGATCTCCAACTTGCGCGGGCAAACCAACTCGAAGATCCGGACGGACCATTTCTCGAGGGCCTCGGGTAGCAGAGTGTGATTTGTGTAGGCGAGTGTGCGAACTGTCAGGTCCCAGGCCTCGTCCCAAGTGAGTTTCGCGTCATCCAGGAGGATTCGCATGAGCTCGGATACGGCCATCGCGGGATGGGTGTCGTTGAGCTGGATCGCGACTTTTTCGGGCAGGAGCCGCCAGTCGTCGTTGGTGCGGCGGAAGCGAGCCACGATGTCGGCGAGTGAACAGCACACCAGGAAGTACTCCTGGCAGAAACGGAGCGCTTGGCCTGCTTTGGTGGAATCGTCCGGATAAAGGACGCGCGTGACCGTGTCGGCGACGACCCGCTGCACAATGGCACCCACGAAGTCGCCCGATCCAAATTCGCCGAAGTCAAAGTAGTCGGGCGAGGAAGCGGACCAGAGGCGCAGCGTGTTGATCGTCCGACCGCCATAGCCCACGACTGGACGGTCGTAGGGCACACCGAGCAGCCGCATAGGGTGGCCGGGAACCGCTCGGAGGTCGCCGTCCAATTCGAAGGAGCACCCGACCGGAATCTCCACCGTTTCGCGTGGCCGGATGACTTCCCAGGGATCGGGCCGCGCCAGCCAGTGATCCGGTTGTTCGACCTGAAATCCGTTCTCGATCGATTGTCGGAAAATGCCGTATTCATAACGCAGGCCGTAGCCCATCGCGGGGATTTGCAGCGTGGCGAGCGACTCGATGAAGCAGGCCGCGAGCCGACCCAAGCCGCCATTGCCCAGGCCAGCGTCGGGTTCCGTCTCGACGACCTCCGTCCAATCCTGCCGCGGATCGGACTGAAGGTCGTCGCGGACGAACTTCTCGGCTCCCAGGTTGATGATGTTATTGACGAGCGTGCGGCCGATCAGGAACTCCATGGACAGGTAATAAACCCGTTTGGGATTCTCCTTGTCGTGAGTTTCCTGGGTGAGCAGCCACCGCTCGGTCAAGAGGTCACGCAGCGAACGGGCGACGGCTTCGAACCTCTCTCGCTGACTGGCATTGACCAGCGACACCGCGTGATCAAAGACCACGTGACGGTCGTAAGAGTCTTTTCCAACGTTGAAGGCGGTCTTACCACGCTCGTGCGGCTTGGCGATGGTTTTCGTCCTCGTCATGGTCAGTCTCCAGAGTTAGACGTGTTTGGCATGGTCAGCAGCCGGTTCGACTTTTCCGTTAGCTCGATCAGGTTTTCGGCAATCTCTGCGGATAGCATGTCTTGAGTAAATCGCCACCGCCAGTTGCCGTCGGCACTTCCGGGCACATTCATGCGGGCATCCGTCCCCAGGTTGAGCAGATCTTGGAATGGGGCGATGGCGAGCGCCGCTTCGGACGACCATGCGAGCCGGATCAGCTCGGCAGCGACGTCCTGACTGACGCCTGGAGGACAATGCAAGTAATTCCACAAGACTTGCCGCTGGGTTGGCGGCAATGTTTCATACCAACCGCGACTCGTATCGTTGTCATGAGTCCCCGTGTACACCACCGTATTATGGACGATGTGATGCGGCAGATGGGGGTTGTGGGAGCTGCCATCGAAGGCGAACTGAAGGACGCGCATTCCGGGCAATTGGAACTGGTCGCGGAGCGCCTCGACGGCGGGCGTGATGATGCCCAAGTCCTCGGCCAGTAGCGGCAGCCGGCCGAGTTCTTGACTGGCTTTGGCGAAGAAGTGGGCGCCCGGGCCCTGGACCCATTGGCCGGCCTCAGCCGTCGCTGAGCCGGCGGGCACGTGCCATGCCGCCTCGAAGGCCCGAAAATGATCCAGCCGAACGCCGTCCAAGTAATTCAGCACGGCCCGCAATCGCGCAATCCACCAGCGATATCCCGTCTCGCGCAAGGCATTCCAATCATAGACCGGATTGCCCCACAACTGGCCGTGGAGGCTGAAGTAATCGGGAGGTACCCCGCCGACAAACCGCGGCTGGAACTGTTCGTCAAGCAGGAACAGCTCTGGGTTAGCCCAGACATCGGAAGAATCTGGGGAAACATAGAAGGGTAGATCACCAAGCAATCGCACGCCTCGACCACGAGCATACTCCCGGAGACTGTGCCAATGGCGGGATACGAGAAACTGTCCAAAGCGAAACTTGTCTTGGATTTCCGCCAGGTCCGACCTAGCCTTGGCAAGAGCCGCTGGCTCGCGCCTGACCAGGGCGCTAGGCCAATCTTGCCAGGCGGCTCCGCGATGGCGGACCTTGAGGGCCATGAACAACGCGAAGTCGTCCAGCCAGTGCGAATGTGCCGCGCAGTCCTCCTCAAATGACGGCAACAAGTCCGGGCGAGCACCGGCGTTGAAGTTTTCCCACGCCTTGTCGAGCAATCGATTCTTAAACGGGATGACGACGTCAAAATCGACTTGATGTGCCGATACGCTTTGTGCCGGCAAAGAGCAGTACACACAGTCGCTTGGCCGTAGCAGTCCCTCCTCAATGAGACGTTCCGGGCTGAGCAGCAACGCATTGCCGGCAAACGACGACAAGGCGTGATAGGGGGAGCTGCCGAGCCCCGGAGGCCCCAAGGGCAGGACTTGCCACCACGTCTGGCCCGCTTGGGCCAGGAAGTCCACCCACGTGAAGGCGGACGGCCCGATGTCGCCAATGCCGTAGGCAGAGGGCAACGATGTTACATGCAATAACACTCCGGCGGCGCGGTATCCCGGTGGGATTGGAGACGAATACTCCGCCGAGCCGGCATATGCTGAGTCGTTGTCGCGTACCATACCGATGGCCTCGTCGGAACCGGAAACCTCGCCATTGAGTTCGCTCTCTACAGAATTCGCGCCAGCGCCCTCGCTTCGGCTCTTGGCAAAACTCCACTTCTCGATCCCATTCCGAATTCCGAAGAGGTTGGTTCATTAGACAAGTGTGACCCGTTGGGACGGAACGGGCAATTGCGGGACATTACGAAGCCGTCCACGCACTCACGACGAGTTTACGCCTTCCGAACGCTACAACAGTTTGCTGCCTGTTCATTGGGAGTCTCACACGACGCCGTTCCGGCCTTTTTCCAAGGCATTCGGCCGAGCAGGGGCGACAAGCCACATAAATCGGTGATGCCGGAAAAGACGACGCGGCGCCATTGAAGTCGCAATGATTGAGGCTTCTAGGCATCATGAGTTCGAGCTGGTTGGACGTCCTCGCCGCCGTTCACATTGACGCCAAAGCTCCTGCGGAGCAGGGCGTTTTCGGCTGCTTCATGTGCGTCGAGCTGCCGACAGAGCTCGTCAAATTCTCGTCCCAGGGCAACCTGCTTCTCCACCGATTGATCGCAGTCCAATGCCTGAGCGATCAGCCGGTCCAGATTGGCAAGGAGTTGTGGATGCTCGGCTTCAATGCGACGGGATTCTGCCGACAGCGACGGGCAGCGCGACACGGCCTCATTGAGACAGCCGCCGCCTTCCTACTGGGAGAAGTGTTGCGCCAGTTCATTGCGTACCTGACGGAGAACCCGCACGACATCGGCTCCAGTCGTGTCCCGAACTGGTCGGCCGCTGGCAACGATGGCGGCCCGCGCCTGACGCAGCACCCTGTGGAGGCGCCGATGGTCGCCAAGGAGCTGGCGAAATCTCGCTAGATCGCCTTCGTACATTGCGTCATTTAGCGCCTGCCACACCTCGATCTTGACTGTCTCCATGCGATTTCACCCTGGGCAAATTCTACCCACGCACAAAAACGCCCCGCCAGAGAAGTCGTGAACGATCTAGGGCAGGGGTGAGACTGTTTGGGCTTGTTCCGTTGCCGCATTTGACTTTGGCTGTGGGGCGACGATGGTGTGGCCATTCTCATCTTGCGTGAAGTAGCATCCACCGCGCGTTATTGCCAAATTCGTCGTAAGTGTATCGTGCATCAACTCCGCGATTTGTCCGCATAGCGACCGTCGATCAACTCCCCACTCCACGCCCATCGCCACCACCAGCGTCAGCAGCACCAATTCGCGGATCGTGAAGCGGAACATGGGGGAGCTCCACGGTTGTCAGCTAACCAAGAACGCACAACCTTAGATACCAGGTCATGAACGATTTGAACCACGGCGAGACTCCCATCAGCCAGCGGATGGGCAGGTAGATGCCTTGCAGCACCTCGCCGGCTGCTGAATTTGGGTTGATATATCCGCGCGTGACCAGCCACTCCACCGGGCCTACGGACAACACGTAGAGCAGCGGCAACAATACGATGCTCACCACTACAACTCCAGCCATCATGGGCGAACGTGCTTTACGATCTTCATCCATGTCAGTCATAGTAGCGAGGGTGGATGCTCAAGCAGGCATTCCACGGCCAGTACGATCAGCAGCGTTCGGAGGCGGGATTGCATGACACTAACTCGCCAACTCTTGAACTGCGAAACTGCCGATCCCGTATTTCATTTCGGAGCGTACTTCGGCGCTGTGTCGTAGCCGATCACCGGTTCACCATCGCACTTCCATCCCTTTGTCAATTCTTCAACTTCGCGTAGTTCCTTGTGCAACTCCAACTGTCGTGTACTTGTCCCGGCCTGGTTTGGCGCACGAGTCAACGTGTCAACTGGCGCGGGTCCATTGCACGAACAGAGACAAGCAGCCATCGGCCCCACAGCCAGCACGATCAGCAGAGTGCGGAGGCGGAATTGCATTCGTGTCTTGGTCATGGGTCATTAGGTGTTCCTTACGCGCCGTGAACGATCTAGGGCAGGCGCGATGCTTTTTGGCGCGGCTTGTCGGGCCACGTATAGATGACTACGCCTGCGACAATCAAGTAAAGCACGACTCCCACGACAATTGCCGTTAGGTCTAGCCACCAGGTCAGCGCGAGCAGCGGGGGTCCGATGGCTGATGCAAGCAACAGAGTACGGAGGCGGTAACGCATTATTTCGTGCGGCGAGAGGCGTACCAACCGAACCACCAGCTTCCGGCCAACACAAAAAACACAACGGCCGCAATCAGGACGGGCGAGAACATACTCCGCATTCTAATCGCGCACGAAGAGGCCCCGCCAGAGAAGTGAACGATCGAGGGCAGGGGTGATGAGACTCGTTGAGCGCGAACTATCAGTACGAGTGCAGAGCAGGGTAATCTCGCGTGGAGCGTTTGAAGAGGGAGACGTAGGATCGTAGCGCGCGCTCCACAGCATGGCTGCGGGTTGCGGCTGTATTCAACGGCGCGTGAGCAGCCTCAATGACGCTTTCGTCGAGCATGTCGCGCTCGGCGAAATAGACGGCCGGCCCGACTGACGCCACGTACAGAAAAAGAGCCATGACGATCGTCAAGACAAGGACGATTACGACTATCTTTCCACGATTGGACTGGCTTTCCGCCATCCCCCCATTCTCCCCGCCCGAAAAAGCCCCGCCAGAGTGGCCGGCTATGGTGAAGTTGCGGTCGTAGGAATGGGAGGTGGCCTTTGCGAAGAAAAAAACCAAGGGTTCGGCTTGCGTGAAACGAACATCATGTGATCGTCCCTAAACTCCACAATCAAGCCCTTCTCAGCCAGAGCAGCCACAATCCAACTTAGGTTCCGCTTAGTCGTGTCCAACTCAAAGCGCAGCGGTGCGAGCTGCTGGTAGTTCACCCACCATCCCACGCTCATCGCCACCACAAGCGTCAGCAGCACCAACTCGCGGATCGTGAAACGGAACATGGCGGTTATCTCTGATTTTGGCGAATGAACCAATCAATCGTCGTGTTCACGATTCGCGCGGTCGTGAGCCCCAAACCAATTGCGAAAATTGCGTAGCACAGCAACGGGGACACGACCATGAACACACCGAACAGCGCTCGCTGTAGGTTCTCATTCTCCGCGACTTCAACGCCAGTAAGCCACGCTCCCGCCAACAAAGCTGGCCCCACGGCCAGCACGATCAGCAGCGTGCGGAGGCGGAAGCGCATGGATTTCAGCTTCCCAGCCGGCGAACTTAGTCTCCGGCCCAGGGGGAACCTATTGGGGAACCTACCTATTTAGGAGTCCCTCGATCGACTTGACGACTTCTTCCTTGAGCGTTGGAGAGTAGCCGGAGTGGATGTCGCGGAGGATGCCGTCCTGGTCAATGATGAGCAGCGAGGGGAATCCTTCGACACTGTATTTGCTGGGGATATCATTGGCTTTGAGGTTGAGGTAGTTGAGCGCCAATTTGTCGATGACGAATTGAGCGTCAGCTTCGTCGCTATCGGTATTCATGCCGAAGACCGTAACGGGCTGGTCCTTGAAATGAGCGGTAATTTCCTTCATTTGCGGCATGGCGCGGATGCAGCAGCCGCAGCCGCGATACCAAAAATCGAGTACGACGACGCGGCCGCGGTAGTCCTTCAGGGCGTGTTCCTTTCCGGCCAGGTCCTGGCAGGTCCATTCCGCTGCCGGATGGTTCAGGAGTGTCTGGCGCTTTTTCGCGTTCTCCGTGTAGTAGCTCACATACTGGTCATGTTGCTTGATGTCGCGGTCGAGCTGCTGCTGGAGTTCGGGGGTCTTGATCGTCTCGCGAACCGAGATTAGATCAGCGACCGCTTTCTGCATCGACTTTCCGAGGTCGTCCGGCGACTGGTTGCGAATCGATGTTGCCTTGTCATACGCTTGCTTGGCGGCGAAATAGCCGTCGGCGTCGGCGGTGAAGTCGCGCGTCCAGGCCGCATCGTGGGTTTCAATCTTCTCCAGCTTGGTCGTCCCCGTGCCTTTGCCATTGAAGCCATAGGTTTGTGTGCTGCTCTCGACGACTTTCTCCGGCAGGCCCCGACTGAGGTCGAACGTTACTACGCGCGTGTTCGTCACGCCGTAGATTTCGTTCATCGCGCTTTCCAGTGCCCCTTCGATGGCAATCTGGCCCTCAGCGATCAGGAAGATGAGAGCCAGGGAACTGACAGCCACCAGCGGCCAGGGCGACGGTGTGGTTAGCTTGCTCGCGGGCGGGCCGGCTGGTTTTTCGCTGGCCGATTCCTATTCAGCCGAGCTCGACGGCTCGCTGCTGATCGTCGGGTAGGTTGACGAGCGCCTCCGACAAGGCGAGCAATTGCTCGTGGCGCACGGCGTGCTCGCTGGGCGAAGAACCGGTGCTGGCCAGCCAGGCTTCGAGCCGCGAGGACGAATGCTCGATCGAGTTCTCCAGCGAACGCTGCAGCCCTTCGCGGGCCTGGCCCCGCCGCACCGCGTCGGCCAGCGTGTTAGCCAGAATCAGGCTGCCAGTTCGGCATCGGTCTCGCCGCGGAATTGATCGTGCCGCTGGTACGCCTTGAGCAGGGTCTGCTGCACCACATCAGAGGGGTCGAGACTCGCCCGCAGCCGCGGGTCGAGCTGGAGCCGGGCCAACAACCGCAGATAAACCCGATACCGCGCGAGCCCCGACTTGGATGGTAGTGCTTGGGTGGTCATGGAGCCCTCCAAGTACAAGACGCACCAGGTCGGAAAATCGGGCGCGCAATCGGGCCTGCGAGTGCAGGGTTGACCGGACGATCGACTGACAGGCTGGCGTTAGAAGATGTTCGCTTCCCCGGGGCATTATCGTCGCCGGACGAGCGATCGCAAGTGCGCGGCGTTCCCGCTGAGCAATTGGCCGCGGACGGCCTAAGGCCGTCAGGAATCTGAGTGCAGCGCTCGCCGCGCCTTCAGTCCTCAACCAACAGGGCGTAGCGAAGCTGGTCTTTGGCTTGGGTAGCCGGAGCGGCTTTGTCAGAGCTTCATCGACCTAAGCGATCTTCGCGGCCCGCGTTTCGTCGATGAGCTGCTTGAGCCACTGGGCGTAGGGCGTTCCGCCGGTGCCGCGCGGATCGGCGACATGGCGCTCGATGTACTGCTGCGCCCAGCCGTAGTGCACTTCGCGGAAGGTGGCCATTGCTTCCAGGACGTCGTTGAAGATGGCCTTGTCGGCGAGCGGCTTGACTGGCGGCATGGCCTGGACCTCTTCAATGACGGCGCGATGCTCGGCCGGCATGAACCGCCGCATATCCGCCAGGTGATCGGTCAGCAGGGATTGCTTGTGGTCGATCTTCATCAGCGCCACCAGCGTCGGCACGATGCTGCTCTGGGCACCCGTCTCGCCGCGAAAATTCAGCGGCTGCTGGTCCACGCCTTCATACACCACATTCTCAAAGAAGCGGATATAAGGCCGAAATGTCTTGTAGTAGAGACTCGGATCCATCCGCTCTGGAATTCGGCGAAGCACCTGCACCTGTCGCCAAACGGTGGCGGCCACAATCGCCAGGGCCGAGTTCAACTGGGCCTCATCCTGATGGCGAAGAGCCGTCTTGATCTGCCCCAGGGCGGACAGGATCGACGCAGCTAGGGCTTCGATCTCCACGTGCACGAGGATAAACCAGTGCTCGTCGTAAAGGTGCACGAAGTTTTGAAAGGTGTCGATGTTGCCCAGGGCGATCGGACCCGCGATGTCGAGCCGCCTCCAGTTGTAGAGCGCGTAGCCATCGTAGCTCAGGATGGGCGGCCGACGTAGCAGCCGGCAGGCCTGCACCAGCGGCACGGCAATGTTTCGCGGCAACACGGTCGCCGGAGGCTGACCAACCTGGTTCACATAGGCCGAGGCCAGGAATCCCAGGCGGACGTAGTAGAGGCGCAGCAGCGGAATCGACTCGTCGGTGAGCTGTTCCGCGGGCCAGGGCGGGATCGACTGCTCGCGGGCGTACGTCCGAAAGCTCGGATCTTCCAGCAGGCTGGGCAGTTTGCGGCCAATGGAGTCCAGCTTTGCCAGCTCCGAGTGATCTGGGAACGCGGACACGGGATCGCCGGCGGGCAGGAATCCGCGGCTGGTGGAGGTGGCGGAGATGACCGGCTTTCGCGCTGACATCGGCAAGCGCCTGATAGTTCGTGCGGCAAAGCGACCTTCAGAGTGCGCCCGCGCATGGCTGCGTGGCGCTCTGCTGAATCTTACGCCGCGGAATAAGAGCGAGAATTGCCGATTTTGGCCAATACTTGAGATAAACGCAGTCAAAATGCGTGCTTAGTTAGTGGACTTCCACAACCGTCAGTGGAGTGGGGAAGAGCCGCTGCCTATTTCAGAAGTCACCTGCGAATCAGACGTTTTGCGATACGCTCAGAGGCTTGCCCGCGAATTGTACTGACTCCGACTTAGTCAAGGATTTCGGAAAACTCGCCGGCATTCTCGGCGAACGAGTCAGCGCGGATGCCATAGCGCTTGAGCATGGTGACGTAGAGATCGCCGAGCGGCCGTTCCGTGTCGTGTTTGAAGAATCGGCCGTGACGCAGCCCCATGCTGGCGCCCCCCGCAAGAATGGTCGGATAGTTGCGAGCGTTGTGAGTGGTGCTGGTGGCGCTGCCGAAGAGCGCCATGGTGTTGTCGAGGAGCCGCGACTCCCCTTCGCGGACCTGTGCCAGCCGATCCAGAAAATACGCGAATTGTTCGGCCAGATAACGGTCGTACCGAGACCAGTCTTTCTTACCATCCGTGTGAGTGAGCTGATGATGCCCGCGATTGCCGATCCCCAGGATCGTCGGGAACTTATCGCAGATTCCCACGCCGTCTTCGGCGCAGATTTGATAGGCTGCCACGCGCGTCGTGTCGGTCTGAAGCGCGAGGACGATCAAGTTGAGCATGGTGCGGATATAGTCCGTCGGTCCGCTCGGAGAGACGTCGAGGTTGATCGCCTCGCGATCGACCTGCGGCAGAGCCTGTCCCAGCCAGTCCTGGGCCCGCGCCAGTCGAGTCTCCAGCTCGCTGAGCGATTCCAGGAATTCGTCCAACCGCCGTTGATCAGGCCGGCCGAGGTTGCTGCGCAGCGAGCGCGAGTCTTCCATCAGGAAATCCACGCGCTGGCGGCGCGAGGCCAGCGCTTGTTCCCGTGCGGCCAGGTCGCCGCTGGCCGGGGGTTCAAAGAGCCGCTCGAAGAGGCGGCGTGGATTCGACTCAGCGGGAACGGCCCGCCCCTGGCTATCGAAGGAGATCGTGGTCGATCGGCTCTTGGTGCCGATGCCGCCGTTACTCGAAAGCACCAGCGAAGGAATCCGCGTGTGCGCCGCCGCGTGCCGGGCTACAAGTTGGTCCAGCGAGATCGAGTTTTCCAGACTGACCCGAATGTCGGCGCCCGACAGCCACACATCCACCGTGTTATGACCGACGAGCAACCGACTCGCAGGGTGCGACATGCCGCCGAAGATCGACAGGTCGCTCCTGAATGGGGCCAGTGGTTCCAGTGGTTTGGTCAGCTCATAGTCCGAGCCGCCGGTGCGGGGAAACCAAGTCCAGCCCTCGTTCGAGTCAGACGACTTGTGGTCGGATTCGCTGTCTGAGGATTTGTCGTCTTCGAATTTGTATTCGGAGGACTTGTCGTTGGGAATCGCGACGCCATTGCCAAAGAAAAAGGCGCAGAATCGCTTCGGCCTCTCGGTCGGCGCCTCGGCTTTCGCCATCGCTTCCAGCCAGGGCAAGGCCAACGACAGACCGGCGCCGCGCAGAAATGTACGTCGATCGAGATGCCAGGAGGGGCGGGCCATGGTGGGGCACCTTCAACTGGGTCGGATGATAAGGTCCAGCCGATTCGAGACGTGACTCAGACCACGATGATACCAGCAATCACCTCCGAACAACAACTTGAACGCCTTAGGCTGAAGTCTTGGTACTTGGTCAGTTTGCAAACCGGCTTGCGAAAGGGGACACTGAGGAAATGAGCATAACGTTTTTGCTTCGGCGACTATTTCCTAGAGACTGGAGGCCAGTTTGCCCGCCGATTGCTTCGCCGGATGGCAAGATGGTCGCAATCGCCATGATCAATTGCTGCATCGCTAAACGGTCGCTCGGTCGATTTGTGACCCTTGAAATTCGCAACGAATGCTACGAGTTCATACACGCTATCCAGTCCGGCGTTGCTGCCTCTGAGAATTGGGAAATTAGCTGGCGTGACAACAACACTGTTGTCGTCACGGGATCACGAAGCGGTGAGTGGGCGTACGTGGTGGGAATCGATAGCCTCTATTACCCGCAGCGGCATCCTCCCTATCCTGGATGGTCGGCAGAATCAATTTCAAACTGACCCATTACCGAAGTCTTCATGAAGTGACATCGCCCTAAGGCATGAAAGCCCTCACCCCGGCGGGTTCGCCGCAACTCTCTCCCAAAGGGAGAGGGATTCGAGGAGGGAAATGGCAGGAAGAACACCGCTGCGGCGGTTCAAATCGCCTACTTCGACTGAAAGGGCTCGCTGGCGACGATCAATTCGACGAGGGCCGAGAGTCGGTCTTCGCGAGCGCGGAGAGCCGGCACCAAAGCATCCGCGGTATTGACGTCGCCGAGGGAGAGCCGCCTACCTAGGGCGTAAGCCATGAGCTTGCGAACCACCGCCCGGCGGAAGTCGTCGGACTTCGAGCGAATCAACTCTTCCCGCAGCGCCTTCAGGCCACTGATTTTGGCGCCATTGGGTAACTCTGTCTCCGAGTCGATCGGCTGCTGCGTTCGCTTGTCGCGGAGGGTCGCCCCGCGGCCATCGCGCTGCCAGTTGCCCACGGCGTCATATTCCTCAAAGGCGATGCCCCAGGGATCGATTTTGCGATGGCAGCTCACGCATACCGTACTGTCGCGATGGGCGGCGAGCGCCTGCGCCATGGTCAAATTCTTCAGCGCCGGTTTCTCGCGGTCGAGTTCCGGCACATTTGGCGGCGGAGGCGGGGGCGGGTCGTCGAGCAGATTCTTGAGCAGCCACACGCCGCGCTTGATCGGATGGCCGTCTTTGCCGTCCGAGAGGCCGGTGAGGATACCGGCGTGAGTCAGAATGCCGCCGCGGTGAAGACTCGCGTCGAGCTTCACCTTGCGGAATGCGGGATCCGTGACGCCCGGAATGCCGTAATGCGCCGCCAGGACGTTGTTGACGCACGTGAAATCGGAATCGAGGAACTGAAAGATGCTTATGTCGCCGCGCAGCACCTCGCCGAAGAAGTGAATCGTCTCCAGCCGCATGGCTGCCGCGAGCTGATCGTCGAAGTCGGGGTAGCTATTCATATGCACGACGACACGCTGCAAGCGATCGAGCTCCAGCCATTGCTCGGTGAACTGCTCGATGAACAACCAGGCGCGGCGGTCCTGAATCATCCGGCGAACCTGCGCGGACAGCTCGGACGGCTCGTGCAACTTTCCCTCGCCCGCCAGCCGCAAGAGCTTCTCATCGGGCATCGTGCTCCAGAGGAAGTACGACAGCCGGGACGCCAGCTCATGATCGGTCAGCTTCGCCTTGGCGCCGCGCGCTCTGGCCGCCGGAAGACCGAGAAAGCGTGGCGAACTCAAAACGACGCTGAGCGTTTCCCGCAGGCTTGCTTCCAACGAATCGGAGTGTTCGCGTGACCGCGTCCAATAATTCACGATTCTGTCCAGCTCAGCGCTCTCCAGCGGAGCGCGATAAGCACGTGTGGCAAAACGCCCTAGGACCTCACGGGCATACGCCTTTTCATCGAGCCCGTCGTTGGCGAACAGGATGTCGGTATGCGTCTTCGGCGGCCAGGTTTCGAAAAACGGATTCTCGAATTCAATCGACTCGATTTTCAGTAGCGGCGGCTGTGGCTCGCCGTCGATCACCTGGGCCGAATTCCACGCGGCCAAAATGGTCGAGTTCCTGTCGCTCAGCGGTCCCGGATTCGGAACCGAGACGTTCTCCATGCGAAAGCGAATCTCGTACGTGCGGAGATCGGTATGATCGATCGCGGTCGGCTCTCCGACGGTCTTCAACTCGACGCCGTGAAAGTTCGACGACCCCATTGCGACCGTCAGAATGGGGACGCGGGAGGGGTCGGCGCCAGCTTCCGGCTCGCCAGTTTCCGATTCGACCCGCGCGGCACGGATTCTGACGACGGTTTCCCCCCTGCGGAACGCCTGATGCATGCGGAGGGCGATGCTGCTCTTGGGTGGCCTCACCGCCGCCTCATTGAAACGCACGATCTTCGACGGCGGCAGGATGTTGGGCGGGTACGGGCTCTCAACTTTGGGTCGTTTTCCACCACCGGGTGGCGGAAGAGGGGGCATGATGGCGATGTCGAATGGATGGCTTACGTAATCGAATGATTCTCCGGGGCGAGAGGCCGGTTTAGGTAGCGGCTCGACGCCGAATTCGTGCACGGTGATCCGGTAGCGATGGACCACGGGCGGCGGCCCCGACACGATCGCCTCGGTCAAGGCTTCGTCGGCAATCTGGAGAAGCGTCTCGTATTGCAGCGGCGACATCCGCAGCACGTCGCCGTCATTGCGAAAGCCGTGCTTCGATTTGCCGTCTTCGGGAAGCCTCGTCCCGAACTCGATCGGCAGGCCCAGCAGGTCCTGCATTGTCCGCTCGTATTCGCGGCGAGTCAGGCGGCGGAAGATCGGAACTTGGCGGTTCGCCAGATCGGATTGACGGCTCCCTTGCGCGATCCAGGCCATCATCAACGCGCGATCTTCCCGCTTGAGAGCCGGCGCAGCCTCGGGAGGCATGTCGCCGAACTGGAGGCGATCCATCGCGTCCAGCCAATGATCGCGATCGCTGCCTTTGGCAAGATCGGGATCGAGCTTGTCAATTCGCAATTCCCCCTTGGGTTTCTCAACGCCGTGGCACGAGTAACAATGCGTGCGAAACAGCGGCTCGACCCGGGAGAAGGGAACCGACTCGTCCGCTTGAAGCAGCGCCGGTAAGAGTCCCGCGAGGAGCGCGACCAGCGCGACCATCCATCCCTGCACTGAATGGTGCATTCGCAGAAGTTCCGGTGAGGGTTGGCCGTTTGCGGAACGAACGTTTACATTCAGTCGCCGCAACGTCGGGCGATTGTCTTCAATATCATCGGCTGTGGCCATTTCCATCGCAAGTGCGTGGCTTGGAATACCTCGCCTAAAGGCGAATCCCATTGTTCAAACGTGCCACGTGGAGCACGGTGGACCAAAACGTCTCACTCCGAAGCACGGCGACGGTTCTGAACATCGCGGCCCGCGACGTCGGTCGATGTGACCGACGCGCCGAAGCTATAAGGAGTACGGTGTTGCGTGCTGCTCCCAGCCACGGCAAAGGCAGCTGCCGTGCTGGTAGTGGGTCAGTGTAAATCTTCCGGCGCCTTCGTCTCGCGCTCCTCGGCGAGGTTCACGATGCCGCTTCTCTGCGGGGATGGTGCTGCTTAGAATGCACCCAAATGGAAGGACGATGCGGAAAGGCTTGCGCACGTCAGCCTGACACTGGGAGTTCCGCCAAACGAAGCGAGCGAACGAGCTGGCCGAGTCAGCGAAGGGTTCGTCGTTCCAGACTCGCGTGTAGTGGGCCCGCGAATGGTGCCGGCCGGGCAGCCGCAGCCAGTCGCCATAGCGATCCCACGTCGGGTTGTCCGGAAAAACTTCGGGCCGGCGTTCCAGGCCGCGCTTCTCGAAGTCTGCCACGAGGCGCAGGCCAAATCCATGAACGCTGTCGGTGCTCATTGGCTCGCTGAAAACGACGATCAGATGAAATCCCCCGATCCCGTTGGAATCGAAGAGCAGCGGATCGAGGCCCCGCTCGACCAGGCCCTGCCGCCAGCCGCCGCCATGTTGCCCTCCTTGGAGACCGACAGGCTGTCATCGTCTTCGTGCAGATCGATGTCGATCGCCAGCCAGCGCGAAGTCAAATCGCTCCCGGTGCTGTGAATGCCAAGCTGCCCCCCGGCTGCCGCGTCCGAAAGTGCTTGCGTAGCGAGTCCAGATCCAGAAACACCTTGCCCCGCTCGTCGCGAAACGGAACTGGGACCGCTTGGCTGGAATCTTCGCTCTTCCGTCGCGTGTAGCGACCCCACACGTCCGTGCGGTTGACTAGGTGCGCCATCACCCAGTCGGCAAGCTCAGGAGCCCGCTCGTACCACTCGCCAGCGATCTGCTCGAAGTATTCCATCTGACAATCCAGTTCATCCAAAGTCGCTGCATGACAGCCGTTTATAGCGGATTTACCATGCAGATCAGAGCCTGCCGTGTGGTACGCTCAAACGCAATTCGAGAATTCCAGGGAAATAAATCGAAGGAGTAGCGCATCAGAGAAATGAGACCGGAATCTCCGAGATTCCCGCGAACCACCTGGTCGCGAAGGCCGTCTAATTACTCAGCGACCCATAGCTCCGTGCGAGCTGTGGCTTCGTCGAAGGACATTGCCATGTTGAATTTGAGGTCGAGTTCGATAGGTAAACAGCGATGCCCAGGTAGCATCGCCGGTCAGCCGGCGAATACGCTGCCCGCGCATCCGCTGCGCTGTTGACGCTCGGCAAGAGTCCGAACGGAGCTATTCAAAGCCCGGTGTCACAGCGACATCGGGCTTTTTTCGTGTCCGATGATAATCGGGTCGGTAGCTGAGACGGTCTAGCAGCGGTCTGAAAAGCCGCAGACGAGGATTTGAGCGCCTCCCGGCACACTTTGCGCGCCGATGGCGCGCAAACGTGCGGCTCGTTCGTCTATCGGTTCAGGATTCCGCCCTTTCAAGGCGGAGAGATGGGTTCGATTCCCATACGAGCTGCTCAACATAACACGGTAGTCGAGGGCTGGTTGCCCAGCTCCGGCTGATAACCAGGGCGCGCTGAGTTCAATTCTCAGGGCTACCACTGATAGTGACAGAGAACAAAAGGAGCAAACCATGACGCTTCGCTACAAACGCATACGCCTCGGCTCACAGGGTCGTGGTGTAACAGGCAGCACAGCGGACTTTTAATCCGCAAGGTGTGGGTTCGATTTCCCAGGCTTCAGTAGTTGCACAGAGACACTCAGCCCTCCGCCGGTCCAGCAGCGACGCGATGACCGGGGACTGGCCTTCGTCATGCGCATCGGGGAGGTCGAGCATCTGACCTGGAACGACATCGACCTGGACAACCGGGTCATCAAGATTCAAGCGAAGGAAGGTTGGCAACCAAAGACGGGCAACGCGCGCTCGGTGCCGATGTCCTCGGACGTCGTCGAGCTGCTGGGCCGCCAGCCACGGCACTGCCAATGGGTCTTTACGTTCCCGGCTGACCGCTACGGCCCCGTCCGCCAGATTCGTCAACGCCGGCTCCTTGATTACCTAAAGCGGCTGCTGAAAAAGCTGGGACTCCCCGGCCACCTGCACACATTTCGCCATACGTTCATTTCGCTCGCCCTGACCCGAGGCGTGCCGGAGGCGACGGTCCGCGAGTGGGTCGGACACGTCGATGACGAAATGATCCGCCGCTATACGCACATCGCCAGCCAGGAATCACACGGTGCGATGCAGCGGCTGGAGGCCTCGATCCTGGAGCGGCGAGCGGCGGCCAAAAAATCGTCCTGAGTTTCAGCACACTTTCAGCACAATTGCCGGAGGGCTTGTCATGCCAAGAGCGCAAAATGAAAGCCGCCAACGGGTTGCGTCGGCGGCTTGGCGTCAGAGCGGAGGGCACGGGACTCGACTTTGCTCATTTCCGATGTCATTGTCGAGCAACCGCTTCCGTCCTCAACTCCTTATGCCGCATCGACTTTGGCAAAACTGGGAATGGTCACGAGTAATCACGGACTCTCACGAATTATCAAGCTGATTGGCACACTGTGTCAATCAGCGTGACGGCGAAGGCGGTGTCTCCAATATTGAGGAGACGCCTTCATGACCCGGAGTAGTGACTCGAATATTACGCCCAGGAATGGGCACACGCTCGTGGTGGGCATCGTGGCCCGCATCAGCGGTTGCGCCAAACAGAAGGAGGTCAGCCTGGAAGACCAGGTAGACCACGGCAAAGAGGAAGTCGCGGAGCGCTATGATGGTCCAGTAGAGCACCTGGTCATTGCAACCAAGGGAAAGGGAGAGCGTCTGGATCGGCCCGAGTTGGAGAAGATCGAGCAAATGCTGCGATCGCGAAAGCTCGACCTGCTCGTTATGGAAGATCTGGGTCGCCTGGTCCGCGGCACCGAAGCCGTCCGGTTGTGTGGCATCGCGGTTGACCACGGGGTCCGTGTGATCGCACCTAACGACTGCATCGACACGGCCGAGGAGAGTTGGGAAGAGGATGTCATCTCGGCTTGCCGGGACCACGTCGGGCACAACGCCCATACCTCCAAGCGGCTCAAGCAGAAGCTGTTGAACCGCTTCAAGAAGGGCGAGGGTGTGACACCATGCGAGACCTATGGCTACATCAAGCCCCCCGACGCCAAGACCTACGACGACTGGCTCCGGGACCCGACAGCAGAACCCTTTGTCCTTGAGGGCAGGCGCAGATTGCTTGCCACCCTTAACTGCTCCGCGGTAGCCGATTGGTTCAACCGCCAAGGCGTTCCGGTCGGAAAATATTGCCGCCGGTCGACCTGGATTGGAGCGATGATCCGCCGGTTGTACGGCAATTCTATCCTCAAGGGCCAGCCGGCCCGGGGTCACAAGCATACGATCAAGCACCACGAGACGGGCCGGCGCATCTCGGTCCCCAATCCCAGGGGCCCGACCTATGTCGAGTTTCCCCATCTGGCCTACTTTACGGCCGACGAGTTCGATGAGCTCGAACAACTACTCCTCCAGAAAAACGCCAAGCACCAGCGGCCGTCGAAGAACGGCGTCGATCCCCGGCACCGCGTCCCGCGGAAGCGCACGCGATTCCCTGGGCAGCATGCCCGCTGCTGGTATTGCGGCAGGCAATACGTCTGGGGGGCCAATGGCATGTCTGGCAACTTGATGTGCAGCGGCTCACGAGAATGGCGCTGCTGGAACTCGATTGGGTTCTCTGGAGCGCTAGCGACTCAGCGCGTATTAGCTGCAATCAAGGACGAACTGTATCGGATGGATGGGATCGACGCGCAGTTTGAGGAGATGGTCCGATTGGCCAGCCTTGACGACAATCGCGGTCTTGCCGAGCGTTGGGCGGAGCAAGAGCAGAAAGAAGCGAGCCTTGGCCAAGAGAAGGCCCGCTTTGTCGAGGCGATTGGCCAATATGGACCGCTTCCCATGCTGGCCGACAAGCTCCGCGAGATTGAGGAGCGCGAGAAGTCGCTGGCCATCAGCCGCCGGAAACTGGAATGCGCCCGGCCCAACGACGTAAAGCTACCCGGTAGTGCAACCGAGCTACGGTCACTCCTGGAACAGCAGTTGGAACAGGCTGCGCAAGATGACGGCGAGTTCGTCGACTGGCTGTGCCGGCTGGCACCCGAATTCTCCGTCTACTTGGTCCGCTCACTTGATGGCGGGCACCTTCTGCCGCGAGGAAGGGTGCAAATGCGCCTTGGCGCGACGCTGCCTGGAATCGAGGAGATACCTGACGTAAGCCGCCTGCTAACACGAGAACTTACCTTGGACTTATTCAAACCGTCGCAGCGGCTGAGAATCCTTCCAGAAGCCGTACGACTTGCCGCGTCAGGGCTTTCCCAAGTACAAATCGCTTCGCAACTGACCGAACGCGTCACGGCCGCTGCCGTCGGCCGGGCTCTGGCACTGGCCAAGGAAATGGAAGGCCAAGGGTTAACCGATCCGTTGCTCGTGGTCGAGTCGCCTCCCGACGACTATCGCAAGCTCCGGCGACACAAGAACTCTAAGTATCAATTCCAGCCGTTGGAAGGCTACGAGCGACGGCCGCTGTAGCCGTTTGATTGCATTTGCTTGTCCTCTCCGCGCCCCGGTCACAACCGGGGCGTTTTTTTGCGCAACGAGGTTTCCATGAAGAGAACTGCCAAAGCCAGATCTGATCCACGAAAAGTGGCGGGTCCAGTGCCAACTGGCACGGTGCTATTCGCACTGCTGGACTGGCTCGCCGGCCGCGCGGCACGACAGCTGAGCGGCGATGGCCGCCGCAACCCAATTCGTGACGGGCCACACGTAGATGAGCCAGATGACCGAAGGTGCACGCTTGGGGCGTCCACTACCGAGCCGATCCGCGAATGAAATCGCAGCGGTCCAATTGGCATGGCTCTCCTTTCCCCCACTCCCATTTTGAAAAGGACAAATCTGCGTGGTTTTCTATCTCGCGCTAGCCGCCGGCGCGTTGCTTTCGGCGGTCTTGGCGCTGGCTCTGCTGCGAGAACGCCGTTTAAGGCTGGCTCTCGAAGTGGTCTTGCGCCGAATTCTTGCAACTTGGAAGAGATTTCGCACGCCCCATGACACTCAAACGCCGACTCGCGGCGCTGACGATCCTGATCGCCCTGACCGGATGTAATTCCCCCGACCAGCGACTGGTGGATTTCGCCCACGAGGCCAACCGGCAGCAGGCGCGGCAGTCCGAGCTGGTTGCCAGGCAAGGTCGGGAAGTCGCCGCAACCGCCCGCCAATTGGTGGAGCAAGACGCGGCCGCGCGCCGCGAGTTGCTAGAGGCCCAAGCTCGGAATCTGGAGCAGTATCGCGAACAGCAAGCGGCCATTGAGCAGCAACGTCAGCAGCTTGACGAGGAGCGCCACGAAGCGGCCCAGGCTGCCGTGCGCGATCCTGTGATCGCACAGGCGCTCATCGCCGCCGGCCTGATCCTAGCGGCCCTGTTGCCGCTGCTCGTCACGGCCTATGCACTCCGCCGGCTCCCGGAGACGGGAGCGGCCGAGGAGCTGTTGACGGACGCCTTGCTAGAAGACCTGGCAGCGCTGCCGAGCGCTCCAACTCCGGCCCTACCGCCTGAGCCAAGGCTTACTGAGTCCTCTCGGCCAGGGTTGCCACCGAATCAGCCTTGAGCCAGTTCAGCGCGTCCTGGCCACTCCGTCATCACCAACCCTCGACGGCCGCGAATTCCTCAACGGAGGTAGCCGCGGCCGTTTTCATTTCTTGCCAACTCTTGGAGACCCCATGAATCAGAACGATCTCAACCGCAGCCTGTCCCGCGCGACCGGGGAATCGGTTCGCACAATCAGACGGCTCGGCTTCTCTCTCTTCGATCCAGGCACGAACGACCTCGATGCCGACTACATCGACTTGCCTCCCCAGGTGATCGACTGGGATGAGCTCGACCGGATCGCCCTGGCAATTCAGGCGTAAGCCATGCGGGGCGCCTTTCATGTCCACGCTGGCCGGCACTCGTGCCGGCATCAGATCCAGAGACTTCGAGCCAAACCACTCCTGCCAGACGGACGACTGCGCCGACACCACCACGGCGGTCAGGTCCGCGGTCGGCGAAGACGGCGATTCGCCCGCGCGCCTCCGAAGTGACGCGAGCCTTGCCATTCGATTCCACACTATTCCACTATTTGTAAGGAGTTTATATGAAAGTTCTCGTCATCAACAACGACGGCGGCGGCTTCGCCGATTACGTCGACGTCCCCGAAGGCACCACCGTGCGCGACATGTTCCAGCGCGAGGTGCGCTCGGGCAAGTCGGACTCGTATCTGATCCGCGTCAACCGGCAACCGGTCCCCAGCGACCAGGTCCTCTGCGCGAACGACAGAATCTCGTTCACGCCGATCAAAGTCCAAGGCGCTCGGTAAACCCTTTGGTCCTAACGCAAGCCGGGAGCGGCCTTTGGCGCCGCTCCCGGCGGGAGGAGTTACCGATGCGAACCACTGACCCCTTAAAACATCACGCCATCCGGGCCGCGCTCCGCATCCATGATCATCTAGCTGGCACGAATTGCCTGAGCGGGCTGATCCAATTGCCCACGCACGAGTGGGATCACTCAGCCAAGCTGCTGCAGCGCCTGGAATTAGCGCTGCGCCGCGGCTGGCGGGCTGCGAGCGACAGTCTGCTCGCGGACCTGGAGTACTCCCTGCGGCGGCTGCGCACAGAGTGCGACACGTGCCATGCCAACCTGCCGCGCTCGGTGGCGGCCAATCGCCTCGCACCTCCCGGTGAGATCGTAGCCGACATCCTGGCAGTCGACGCCGAATTCAACGGCTTGGCGATCAAGCTGGATGAGAACCTACTGCAGGTCCAGACGGACCCGATCGTCCTGGAGCAGACGGCGCTGGGCAGATTCCGGATCGAGCTCCGCTGGGAGCTGATCGGCCACGAGCGGTCCTACGAAGTAATCGCCGAGACGCCCAATACACCCGAGAACGACGAGGAAGTTACCCACCCCCACGTTAGAGACCGCCTGCTCTGCGAGGGCGAGGGCAAAGCTCCTATTTGCCGCGCTCTGGCCGAAGGACGTCTGCTCGATTTCTTTACGCTCGTTCGCCAGGTCCTGGAGACCTACAACCCCGGCAGCGCTTACGTCGAACTGAGCCGCTGGAATGGGGTGGCCTGCAAGGACTGCGGTTACGTCATGCCCGGCGACGGCTACGGCATCTGCGACCGCTGCGAGGATCCCCTCTGCAGCGACTGCTCGGTCGGCTGCTCGCGGTGTGACCGGTACGTCTGCAATGGCTGCAGCACAACCTGCGAAGCCTGCGAGCGGACAGTCTGCGAGAGCTGCCTGCAGAGTACCGATTCTGGCCGCTTGCTCTGCCCCACTTGTCTTGAAGAAACCCTGGAGGAGTCCGATGAGAATCACTATTCCGAAGAAGACGCTTCGCCTGACGCGGCGCTATTCCCAACCGGCGCCGCCCCTGCGACTGACGCCCTATGTGTGGGCGAAGTTGCTCTTCCTGCGTGACGCCGGGCCGACAGAGATCGGCGGG